>OKOX01000031.1_pt1 | contig 126965 bp, 125 predicted proteins | sample 1614201 | NCBI WGS metagenome assembly OKOX01 (sample SAMN04436913, study PRJEB24849) | human gut metagenome | biome: human gut; feature: NICU; material: stool | host: Homo sapiens | place: USA: Saint Louis, MO | collected 2012-05-21 | reverse complement strand
AGTTGCGACGCGCTTTAGCGCTCTGTCGCGAGGTGGCGTATATTACGCTTTCCTCATTCAGAGTCAAGCAATTATTTTCGCTTTTCTCTGACAGAATTTCCGGAGAAACCCTGCCGACCCGGCGGCGTGTTTGCCGTTGTTCCGTGTCAGTGGTGGCGCATTATAGGGAGTTCTCTGACGTTGACAAGCCCTGTTTTAAAAAAACTTTTCAACCGTCTCTTTTTTACGCAAATGCGTATTAAACAACCAGTTTTTCAAGCCTTTCAAAGCCATATCGCCGTAAAACGGGCAAAAGTTGCTCAGTGGCCGGCGTCAGCGCCAGGCAGAAGGCAATATTCTCATCACAAGATTTTGCCTCCGGGGCCTCATGCTCAAGCAGCCATGCCGTTCTGCGGGCAATGGCCGCCCCGGAGTCCACCAGCCGGGTGCCTTCAGGCAGAACCGCCTTCAGCTCATCCTGTAAAAGCGGAAAATGGGTGCAGCCCAGAACCACGGTATCGGGCGGCTCAGGCATTCTCAGCCACGGCCGCAGTATGCGCCGCATCTCGTCCAGAGACACCGGCTCGCCGTGGAGCTTAGCTTCTGCCAGCTCAACCAGCTCGCCTGAGCCCAGCATCTCGATCCGGCACTCGTGCGCGAAGCGCTCAATCAGCTCCCGGGTATAGGGACGCTTAACGGTACCGCGCGTGGCCAGCAGGCCGACGATACCGTTAGCCGTTAAGCGCGCAGCGGGCTTAATTGCCGGGACGACGCCCACCACCGGGAAGGTGAATTTTTCGCGTAGGGCGGGAAGAGAAACCGTACTGGCAGAGTTACAGGCGATCACCGCCAGCGCCAGCGGATAACGCGCCCGCACCGCGGTCACGATGTCAACAACGCGCTCAACGATAAACGCTTCGCTCTTCTCTCCGTAGGGGAAAGCCGCGTTGTCGAAGACATAGATGTAGTGGAGATCCGGCAGCAGGTGCCGAATCTCATCATAAACCGACAGCCCACCGACGCCGGAATCAAATACCAGCACGGTGGGACGCGGATCAGAAGATGTAGCTGCCAGACAAGTAGTATTCCCGTCCTGCAGTTTGGTAGCCATAAACGGTCTCGTAATCTTTATCGAACAGGTTGGCGATTTTACCACGAACCGTCAGATGAGTTGTGACTGGATACGATAAGGCGACGTCCCACAGACTGACTCCGCCCATCCTGATGCGCTCGCCGCTGTAGTCATTATGATAATCGTTATCATAGCGACGTCCGAGATAACGGTAGCTGACATCCCAGCCCACAGAATAAACCTCACCATTAATGTCGTACTTCACCTGCTGCTTAGCCCGGCGTAATAACGTTTGATGAGTGCGGCGGTTTTCAGGATCGACATAATCGTAAGAGAGCTGATGGTGAATATCCGCCGTATCGAATGAGGCCGTTGCTTCCACGCCCTTAATACGCGCTTTGCCGATGTTGTAGTAGCGATAGGTATTGGGATCCGAATCAATAAGGTCTTTAACATCATTACGATAACCCGAAACATGCCAGGTTACCGGCCCGGTTACGCCTTCGAACCCGCCTTCCCACTCTTTACTTTTTTCGGGATTCAAATCCCGGTTGCCGTAGTAGTCGCTGTATAGCTGCCCCAGGTTTGGCGCTTTGTACGCCGTGCCGTAGGAAGCAAAGACTTTATAACCCGTGATGAACTCCCAGGCTGCGCTTGATTGCCATGTCGTATGCTGACCAAACTGGGAATTATGGTCCGTACGCACGGCGCCCTCCACCGTGACGGCGCTGAACTGCTGCTGGGCGGTAGCGTAAATGCCGGTCGTGCGGCGATCGTGACCCTCAGCAAGGTAGGCGGTTCCGGGTTTTGTCGTTTGCTTTTGCCAGTCAACGCCCGCGCTGACCGTACCGTGGCCGACCGCGAATGAGTTGCCCCACTGCAGGTTGTACTGTCTGGAGTCATCAAGAGAGGCGGTTTTATCAAACTGGCCGAGATGCGGGTCATAATTGTAATCTTTACTGTGGCTGTAGCTTCCGACCAGCTCCGTTGAGTAGATGCCCTGGTGATAGCGCAGGCCGCCGTCCCACGTCTGACTATAAAGCTTGCGCGTGTCGGTAGTCCCTATCTCGTTGAAGTTATCATCATAGATACTGCTGCCATCGAACGCAGTACGGTTGTCATAGCCAAACCCGCGCACGAAGCCGCTTAAATTATCATTAAACTGCTGCTCAAGCGCGCCATACAGAGACTTACTCATAAAGCCATCGCGATCGGGCTGTCGTGAGTTAAAGCCATCATCGGCTTTAACGTCAAAGCCATGGGTATAGGTATAGTTTCCCGCCACCGTGATTTTGGTTTTATCAACCTGCTGCTGCGAAGAGACTTCATACGACTGATAGCCGTGAGAACCCATTCCTGCGGTGAGTGTCGTGCCCGTATCATCCCGGCCGGTGATGATATTGACCACACCGCCGATGGCATCAGAACCGTACACCGCCGAGCGCGGTCCCCGGATATACTCAATCCGCTGCACCATGGACATCGGTATCTGACTAAGATCGCTGGAACCTGAAACTCCCGCCTGGTTCAGGCGGATACCGTCAATCAGCAGCAGAACATGGCGGGATTCACTGCCCCGGATAAACAGTGACGAAAGCTGCCCCATGCCACCATTTTGAGAGATATCAACGCCGGGCAAACGCGCCATAACATCCGGTAAACTTTTCGCCTGCCAGCGATCGATATCCTCACGCGTAACGACTGTTGTTGACGCCAGTACCGTACTCACCGGCTGTTGGAAGCGACTTGCTGTGACAACCATGGTGTCCTGACCGGCATCCTGCGCCCAGCCAGAAAAAGCCGTGACGGAGAGGCCCGTCAACAGCATCGTTTTTTTTATCATTTTTTAAAGCATCCAGTAGCTAAGAAGGATGCCGCTGGCCCCATCATTAATTCGCGATGATGAGTATCCCTTGCGACGTACTCCGGCAGGTCTTCGGGCTGGGTGGCGTGTTATGGATGAAGACTTCCCACGTTGCCGCAGTGTCTATCGCGATCATCCCGCCAGTCTTTACCGCTGCGCGTCAGCTCCAGATTTGCACTGGATTCCCTTTTCACTCACAGAGACCGGAGAAAGAATGTTACATCTGCACACGTTTAGGTGTCCAGATAGCTGTCGCCGAGAAAGTCTGGACATCAGCTATCCATCCCCTACAATCCCCGCGTAATTTCTCTTATTCAGGACCCGCTATGACCCCCGAACACCTGCCGACAGAACAGTATGAGGCCCAGCTGGCGGAAAAAGTCGTCCGCCTGCAGAGTATGATGGCTCCGCATAATGCGCCGGTGCCGGAGGTCTTTCGCTCCCCGGTCAGCCACTACCGGATGCGCGCCGAATTCCGCCTCTGGCACGACGGCGATGACCTGTACCACATCATTTTCGACCAGGAGACGAAACAGCGGATCCGCGTCGATAGCTTTCCGGCCGCCAGCGAGCTGATTAACGTCCTGATGAAGGCGGTGATTGACGGCGTCAAAGCAGACGACGTCCTGCGCCGCAAGCTGTTCCAGGTTGATTACCTGACCACCATGAGCAATCAGGCGGTGATCTCCCTGCTCTACCACAAGAAGCTGGACGCTGAGTGGCAGGCCGCCGCCACCCGCCTGCGCGACGCGCTGCGCGCCGCCAATCTCAACGTGCATCTGATTGGCCGGGCGACCAAAACCAAGATTGCGCTGGACCAGGACTATATTGATGAGCGCCTGCCGGTGAAGGGCCGCGAAATGATCTATCGCCAGGTCGAAAACAGCTTCACCCAGCCCAATGCGGCCATGAATATCCAGATGCTGGAGTGGGCGTTGGACGTAACGCAGGGCGCAAAGGGCGATCTACTGGAGCTTTACTGCGGCAACGGCAACTTCTCTCTCGCCCTGGCGCGCAATTTCGATCGGGTGCTGGCTACTGAAATCGCCAAGCCGTCCGTGGCCGCCGCGCAATACAACATTGCCGCCAATCATATCGACAACGTGCAGATCATCCGCATGGCGGCAGAGGAGTTCACCCAGGCAATGAACGGCGAGCGCGCGTTCAACCGCCTGCAGGGCATCGACCTCAAAAGCTATCAGTGCGAAACGATTTTTGTCGATCCGCCGCGCAGCGGGCTGGACAGTGAGACGGAGAAAATGGTGCAGGGATATGACAATATTCTCTACATTTCCTGCAATCCGGAAACGCTGGGTAAGAATCTGGAAACATTAGGACAGACGCATCGCATTGCGCGGCTGGCGCTGTTCGACCAGTTCCCCTACACCCACCATATGGAGTGCGGCGTCTGGCTGATCAGGAAATAAAGAGGGCAAAACGGCAGGAAACCCTGCCGTTTTAAGAGAGATTACTCGCTAACGTTCACTTTCGGGTTACGCATCCGGTAACCGATCCAGAACACCATAATGACCGACAGCACCGCCGGGAAGAAGTTAGAGCCGATGTCCGGATATTCGGCCCGTACCACGGTACTGTACAGGAGCACGCCGAGGATAAAGCAGGCGGCGGCAAGCCCGGGCAGACCCAGCGGCATCGTGCGGTTCTGATAGCGCTGATGCAGGCAGTAGACCGTCAGCACCAGGGCAATAATCGGGAAAATCGAAAAAGGCACCACGGAGCTGAACAGCGCCGCAAATGAACCGTTAATCGACAGGCCGGCAATTAATGCCAGCAGTAACGTACCTCTATCTTGACCAGTCTGTTTCATTACTCGTCCTTCACTTACTCGGAATTTCACTTACTCGACACGGTGGGCCACTTTTTCCTGCTCCCGGCGATACCAGTAGTACGCCCCCTTCGAGATCATCCGCAGCTGCAGAACCAGGCGTTCCTCTAACTGCAGACGCTGCTCCGGGGTGATATCCAGCGCCTCGGCGCCGGCGCTGAAGACGATGGTGACCATCGCTTCAGCCTGAGCTTCGGTAAAGGCCCGCGGCATATGGTTTTCGATCTCGAGGTAGTCAGCGAGTTCAGCGATAAAGTGCTGAATTTCTCTGGCAACCGCGGCGCGAAACGCGGCAGAGGTCCCTGAACGTTCGCGCAACAGCAGGCGAAATGCGTTCGGGTTATTACCAATAAATTCCATAAATGTGGAGACCGAGGTGCGGATAACGCTGCCGCCTTTGGCGATACGCTGGCGCGCCTGGCGCATCAGCTGGCGCAGCATCAGCCCGCTCTCGTCAACCATCGTGAGCCCCAGCTCATCGACATCGCGAAAGTGGCGATAGAATGAGGTCGGCGCAATGCCGGCCTCGCGAGCAACCTCCCGCAGGCTCAGGCTGGCAAAACTTCTCTCCGCACTCAGCTGGCTGAATGCTGCCTCTACCAGCGAACGGCGGGTCTTCTCTTTTTGTTGCGCTCTTACGCCCATCACGATGTCTGAATCCTTCCCTCTACCAGCTGGCACTATACCAGAGATTGAAATTAATCGTTTACTGCTGGATTGTGAATGATTGTTTATCGCCGGAAACGTGAGGTCGGGCGCGGGAAAAGTGATGCAGCGATGGGGAGTTTGTGCTCTTTTGGTGCGAAAATACCCAACGATAATTGGGTTAACGCGTCGGTAATGTTACCATTATGTTGATTTTACGTATAAGAGCAGGTAAACCTCACCATGTCAGATTCCTATGATTATGATGTAATAGTGATTGGCTCCGGCCCCGGCGGTGAAGGGGCTTCTATGGGGCTGGTTAAACAGGGAGCCCGGGTAGCCGTTCTCGAGCGCTATCACAACGTCGGCGGCGGCTGCACCCACTGGGGCACCATCCCGTCAAAAGCGCTCCGCCAGGCGGTCAGCCGTATCATCGAGTTTAACCAGAATCCTTTATACAGCGACCACACCAGACTTCTCCGCTCCTCCTTTGCCGACATCCTCAACCACGCCGACAGCGTTATCAATCAGCAAACCCGAATGCGCCAGGGCTTCTACGAACGCAACCACTGCGAGATGCTGCAGGGCGACGCCCACTTCGTTGATGAGCACACCATTGCCCTGAAGTGTCATGACGGCTCCGTTGAGCAGATTACGGCAGAAAAATTTGTTATCGCCTGCGGCTCGCGCCCCTACCGCCCGGCAGACGTCGACTTCAACCATCCGCGCATCTACGACAGCGACTCTATTCTTGACCTGCACCACGAACCGCGCCACGTGATCATTTACGGCGCCGGGGTCATCGGCTGCGAATATGCGTCGATCTTCCGCGGCATGGAGGTCAAAGTTGACCTGATCAACACCCGCGACCGCCTGCTGGCCTTCCTCGATCAGGAGATGTCAGACTCCCTCTCTTACCACTTCTGGAATAACGGCGTAGTCATTCGCCACAATGAAGAGTACGAGCGAATTGAGGGCCTGGACGACGGCGTCATTATGCACCTGAAGTCCGGCAAGAAGCTGAAAGCCGACTGCCTGCTGTTTGCCAACGGCCGTACCGGCAATACCGATTCTCTGTCGCTGGAAAACGTTGGCCTGCAGGCGGACAGCCGCGGCCAGCTGAAGGTCAACAGCATGTACCAGACCGCCGTTCCGCATATCTACGCGGTCGGCGACGTGATTGGCTACCCGAGCCTCGCTTCAGCCGCCTACGATCAGGGCCGCATTGCCGCTCAGGCGATGATTAAAGGCGAAGCCACCGCCCACCTGATTGAAGACATTCCTACCGGCATCTACACCATTCCGGAAATCAGCTCCGTCGGGAAAACCGAGCAGCAGCTGACGGCAATGAAAGTGCCGTATGAAGTGGGGCGCGCGCAGTTCAAGCACCTCGCGCGGGCGCAGATTGTCGGCATGAACGTGGGAACGCTGAAGATCCTGTTCCATCGGGAAACCAAGGAGATCCTGGGGATCCACTGCTTTGGCGAACGCGCGGCCGAAATTATTCATATCGGCCAGGCGATCATGGAGCAGAAAGGCGGTGGTAACACTATCGAGTACTTCGTTAACACCACCTTCAACTACCCGACCATGGCGGAAGCCTATCGGGTCGCGGCGCTAAACGGCCTGAACCGCCTGTTTTAACGCTTTGTCAAAATGGCCATCCATCGATTCGCGGATGGCCTCTGCCAGCTGCTCATAGCGGCTGCGCAGCGGCGATCCCGGACGATAGACCAGCCCGATGGTGCGCCGGGGCTCCGGCTTAATGCACGGCAGATAGACCACGCCGTCGCGCCTGCGCTCCGACGGCACCGCCAGCGCCGGCAGTAGCGTAATGCCGCTGCCCGCCGCCACCATATTGCGCAGCGTCTCCAGGCTGGTGGCCCGGAAATGGGTATCCTCGTCGGCGCCGGCCTCAAAACAGAAGCCCATCGCCTGGTCGCGCAGGCAGTGCCCGTCTTCCAGCATCAGCAGCTTCTCCCCCGCCAGATCGGACATCGGCACGCGGTCGCGTCCGGCCCACGGATGATCGTCATAAATCGCCAGCATCATGGGTTCGTCAAACAGCGGCACCTCGATAAAGGCCTCGCTCTCTTTGACCAGCGCCAGGATTGCGCAGTCGAGCTTGCCGCTGTCGAGCTGCGCCAGCAGTTGATGCGTCTGGGCTTCGTGAAGGTACATCTCAAGCTTAGGGAACGTCTGATGCAGCATCGGAATGATGTGCGGCAGCAGGTAGGGACCAACGGTAGGTATCAGGCCGATGTGCAGCGGCCCGGACATCGTTTCGCCCTGCTGGCTTGCCATCTCCTTGAGCACTTTGACCTCGCGCAGCACGGTCCGGGCCTGATCCACCAGCAGCAGACCGGCCTGAGTGAACAGCACCTTGCGGCTGGTGCGCTCCAGCAGCATCACGCCCAGCTCGTCTTCCAGCTTGCGGATCTGTCCGCTCAGCGTCGGCTGGCTGACGTGGCAGGAGTCCGCCGCGCGGCGGAAGTGACGATGCTCGGCTAACGCCACCAGGTATTCAAGATCGCGAATATTCATTATTCATCCTCCATGGCCACGATAGTTCATGGCGATAGATAGAATAGCAATGAACGATTATCCCTATCAAGCACTCCGGGTAATAATTAGCATCAGAAACGCAGCGGCACCTCATTTAACCCCCCTGTCCTTGCCGCCGCGTTCTCAAGCCAAACAACTAAAGCCAACGTGAACTTTTGCGGACCTCCCACGGTCCGCTTTTTTTTGCACAAAAAAGCCCGGCGTTAAGCCGGGCTCAGAGCGATGGACGGCAGACTACGCCAGTCGTTTTTTGGCGTCCGCTATCGCCTGCGCGACCTGGGTCGGGGAGACGCCGCCTTTTGCCGCGCGCTTGTCGAGGCAGGACTGCAGGGAGAGGATCGGGTAGACGTCCTCGCCAATCGTCGCGCTGAACGTTTGCAGATCGGCCAGCGGCAGATCCTCCAGCGGCTTGCCCTGGCGAATCGCCTCCACCACCGCTTCGCCGACAATGTGGTGCGCCTCGCGGAACGGCACGCCTTTCGCCACCAGATAGTCCGCAAGCTCAGTGGCGTTGGCGTAGCCCTGCTGGGCCGCCTCCTGACAGCGGGGGCGCTTCACCTGAATGCCGTCAAGCACCAGCGCCGCCATGTGCAGGCAGTCGCTCCAGGTATCAAGCGCGTCAAACAGACCCTCTTTATCTTCCTGCATGTCCTTGTTGTAGGCCAGCGGCAGCCCCTTGAGAGTCATCATCATGCCGGTCAGCGCGCCCTGCACGCGGCCGCACTTGCCGCGAATCAGCTCCAGCGCGTCCGGGTTTTTCTTCTGCGGCATCAGCGATGAGCCGGACGTCACGCGGTCAGACAGCTCAACGAAGCCCGCCTCGCCGGTGTTGAAGAAAATCAGGTCTTCGGCAAAGCGCGACAGATGCACCATGCCGATAGAGGCGTCGGACAGCAGCTCCAGCACATGGTCGCGATCGGAAACGGTATCCAGGCTGTTGCGGGTGGCGGAGGCAAAGCCCAGCCAGCCTGCCAGCTGCTCGCGGTCGATTTCGTAGGCGGTGCCCGCCAGCGCGCCGCAGCCCAGCGGGCTGACGTCGAGGCGCTTAAGAGTATCCTGCAGGCGGCTCTCGTCGCGGGCCAGCATCTCAACGTAGGCGAGACACCAGTGGGCGAAGGTCACCGGCTGAGCGCGCTGCAGGTGGGTATAGCCCGGCATCACCGCATCCTGGTTACTCTGCGCGGTTGCTACCAGCGCCGTCTGCAGCTGGCGCACGGCATCCAGTAGGCCGGCCACGCTCTCTTTGCACCACAGCTTGAGATCGGTTGCCACCTGATCGTTGCGGCTGCGGCCGGTGTGCAGCTTTTTACCCAGCGGGCCGACTTTATCAATCAGCTTACCCTCGACCCAGCTGTGAATATCTTCGGCATCGCTTTCCAGGATTTGCTCCGGATTCGCGCGCACCTCTTCCAGCAGCGTACCCAGCGCCGCCTCCAGCTGCTGCTGCTCTTCTGCCGTCAGTACACCGACGGTGACCAGCGCTTTCGACCAGGCTACGGAGCCAACGATATCCTGCTCCGCCAGGCGATAGTCGAAGCGCAGAGAGTCGTTGAACTGTTTGAACCGCTGGTCCGCCGCCTGAGTAAAACGCCCGCCCCAAAGTGCCATAGTAACAATCCTTAAATTCGTTAATGTCAGGTAAGAAAACTGCCCTCACCCCGGCCCTCTCCCTGAAGGAGAGGGTTAGGGCGAGGGGAAAGACTACGCCAGAATACGCGTACCAATCGGCGTACCGTTAAACAGCGTCGGCAGCTGCTCGGCGTGGCGCCAGGAGGCGATATCCACCGGGCGGCCGAGAGTACGGGCCGCATCCAGCGCCGCGTTAACCTTGACGATCATGCCGTCGGTAATAATGCCCTGCGCAATCAGCTGTTCGGCTTTCGCCGCCGTCATTTCGGGGATGCGCTGCCCTTTGCCGTCGAGAATGCCGCTGACGTCGGAGAGCAGAATAAGATCCGCCCCCAGCGTCGCCGCCAGCGCCGTCGCCGCCTGATCGGCATTCACGTTCATCAGCAGGCCCTCTTCCGTCACGCCTACTGAACTGACCACCGGCAGGAAGCCGCCCGCCAGCAGCGTATTGATAAGGGTTGCCGAGCCCGGCTTCGCCAGCCCGACGTGGCCAAGCTCTTCATCAAGCTGGGTTACCGTTACGCTATCGCCATCGCCCAGATAGAGCCCGACAGAGGCGATATCGTGCTTCTTCGCCCACGCCAGCAGCGTCTTATTGGCAATCCCCGCCAGCGCGCCAGTAATGATGTCAATCTGATCCGCCGGGGTCACCCGCAGACCGTTTTTCTTTTTCACCGGCAGATTGAGCTTTTTCATCAGCTCATCCACCACGCAGCCGCCGCCGTGCACGATCACCAGCGGGCGCTGGTGCTCCGCGCGGTACGCCACCAGGGCGGTAAACAGACGCTCCAGCGCTTCCTCACTGTCCAGCAGTACGCCACCGAGTTTAATAATTAAAGGGTTCATCACGACGCCATCCATTCAGAGAAGAGACTGTGTTTCGGCAAATCCGAAACGGATATTTGCGCACTGCACGGCCTGCGCCGCCGCGCCTTTCAGCAGATTGTCCTCTGCCGCGACGATAATCAGGTGCTCGCCCTGAACGGCAAAGCCGATATCGCAGAACGGCAGGCCGACAACGTTTTTCAGCGCCGGCACGCCACTCTCGTAGAGGCGCACCAGCGGCTTGCTGGCATAGGCGGCTGCAAAGACTTCCGCGACCTGTGCGCGGTTCACGCCCGGCTTCAGGCGGCAGGTAATGGTTTCCAGAATGCCGCGCTTAAAGTTGCCGAGGTGCGGGGTAAAAATCACCTCTGCCCCAAGGTGGGTGGTGATTTCCGGATGATGGCGGTGGTTAAACACGCCGTAGGGCTGCAGGCTCACTTCGCAGAAGCTGTTAGAGAGGGCCGCCTTGCGCCCGGCGCCGCTGACGCCGCTGGTGGCGTTGATCACCGGCCACTGGGCGAGATCCAGCAGCCCGGCATCGATCAGCGGCTTCAGCGCCAGCTGCGCCGCCGTCGGATAGCAGCCCGGTACTGCGATCAGATTTGCCTCTTTCAGCTTGTCGCCGCTCCACTCCGCCAGGCCGTATACTGCCTGAGCCAGCAGCTGAGGATGTTGATGAGTAAAACCGTAGTATTGCTGATAAAACTCAGCATCGTTGACGCGGAACGCGCCGGAAAGATCGAACACTACGCAGCCTTCGGCGAGGAACTGCGGCGCCAGATCGTGGCTCACCTCGTGGGCGGTAGCCAGAAAGACGACGTCAACGCCGGCGCTGAACTCGCGAATATCGGACATCGGCTGCAGCGGCAGATCGACAATCCCCTTCAGCTGCGGATGCAGGTCAGAAATTAACTTTCCCGCATCATTGCTTTGCGCTGATACGGTCAAAGCGGTTATGGTCATGTGCGGGTGGCGATTTATGTAGCTTACCAGCTCGGCACCGGCATAACCGCTGGCGCCAACAATCAGCGTATTCAACATCGGGTTCCTTAATGCGCAACGATAGTGTATTTTTATTCACAATAAATGCATGAATATTGATACTATCACGACCTCAGGTGTGTCAACAATGAAAAACACTTTACCGCCGTTTATCGAGATTTATCGCGCGCTGATCGCGACTCCCTCCATCAGCGCCACGGAAGAATCTCTCGATCAGAGCAATGAAGCTTTAATCAATTTGCTGGGCGATTGGTTTGCCGCGCTTGGCTTCAGCGTTGAGATCCAGCCGGTCCCCGGCACGCGCAAAAAATTCAACCTGCTGGCCAGCACCGGCCGCGGCGCCGGTGGCCTGCTGCTCACCGGCCATACCGACACCGTGCCCTTCGACGAAGGCCGCTGGACCCGCGATCCCTTCACCCTGAGCGAACACGATAACAAGCTCTACGGCCTCGGCACCGCCGACATGAAGGGCTTCTTCGCTTTTATTCTCGACGCCCTGCGCGACGTCGACGTGACGAAACTGAAAAAACCGCTCTATATCCTGGCAACCGCCGATGAAGAGACCAGCATGGCGGGCGCCCGCTACTTCTCTGAATCCACCAGCCTGCGCCCGGACTGCGCTATTATTGGCGAGCCCACCTCGCTGCAGCCGGTGCGGGCCCACAAAGGCCACATGTCCAGCGCCGTGCGGGTGCTCGGCCAGTCCGGCCACTCAAGCGATCCGGACCGGGGCGTCAACGCCATCGAGTTGATGCACGACGCTATCGGGCGCATCATGCAGCTTCGCGACTCACTTAAAGATCGCTATCACAATGCCGCCTTTGCCGTGCCGTATCCGACGCTTAACCTGGGCGCCATCAGCGGCGGCGATGCCGCAAACCGCATCTGCGCCTGCTGCGAACTGCATTTAGATATCCGCCCGCTGCCGGGCATGACCCTCAACGATCTCAACGGACTGCTGAACGAGGCGCTGGCACCAGTCAGCGAACGCTGGCCGGGCCGTCTGACGGTCTCCGAACTGCACCCGCCGATCCCCGGCTACGAGTGCCCGCCCGATCACCACCTGGTCCAGGTGGTGGAAAAACTGCTCGGCACCGAAGCGGAGGTGGTGAACTACTGCACCGAAGCGCCCTATATCCAGACGCTGTGCCCGACCCTGGTGCTCGGCCCGGGTTCCATTAATCAGGCCCACCAGCCGGATGAGTTCCTGGAAACCCGCTTTATTAAGCCGACCCAGGAACTGATCGGCAAAGTCGTGCGCCACTTCTGCTGGCACTAGCGCTCTCGTCATCCTCCCGCCCGGGAGGATGACGCCCACCCTCGCTATAAGCTGTGCTTATCTCGCGCCATCTTGATTAAATTTGTTAAATTTCGCCTAATTCTTCGTTTGCTGAACCGATTTCGCCGCAATTGACGTGCGGGTTTTTACGTGGCTTTATAAAGTGACTATCAAAATTTACCGAATACCATATCCCGACGATTTCGTGCCGCAATCGCTGTACTGACTGCGGCGCCGCGACTGTTGCGTAAAATTCGGTGACATACATAAATGAGATGGGGTGTCTGGGTTAATGAACGAACAATATTCCGCTTTGCGTAGTAATGTCAGTATGCTCGGCAAGGTGCTGGGTGAGACCATCAAAGAAGCTCTGGGTGAACATATTCTCGATCGGGTGGAAACCATCCGTAAGCTGTCGAAGTCGTCGCGCTCAGGCAATGAAGCCGATCGCCAGGCGCTGCTCACCACCCTGCAAAACCTCTCCAACGACGAGCTGCTGCCGGTGGCCCGGGCCTTCAGCCAGTTCCTCAACCTGGCGAATACCGCCGAGCAGTACCACAGCATCTCCCCGAGCGGCGAAGCGGCCAGCAACCCGGAAGTGATGGCAAAAACGCTGCGCAAGCTGAAAGAGCAGCCCAATCTCAACGAAGCCAGTATTCAAAAAGCCGTCGAGGCGCTGTCGCTGGAGCTGGTGCTGACCGCCCACCCGACGGAGATCACCCGCCGCACGCTGATTCATAAAATGGGCGAAATCAACAACTGCCTGAAGCAGCTGGATAACCAGGATATTGCCGACTACGAGCGCCACCGCCTGATGCGCCGCCTGCGCCAGCTGATTGCCCAGTCCTGGCATACGGACGAGATCCGCAAGCATCGCCCCAGCCCGGTCGATGAAGCCAAGTGGGGCTTTGCGGTGGTGGAAAACAGCCTGTGGGAAGGGGTTCCGCACTATCTGCGCGAGCTGAACGAACAGCTGGAGAAGAACCTCAACTATCAGCTGCCGGTCGATTTCGTGCCGGTGCGCTTCACTTCCTGGATGGGCGGCGACCGCGACGGCAACCCGAACGTAACGTCAAATATTACCCGCACCGTGCTGCTGCTGAGCCGCTGGAAGGCCACCGACCTGTTCCTTAAAGACATGCAGGTCCTGATCTCCGAGCTGTCGATGGTGAACTGTACCGACGAGCTGCGCGAGTACGTCGGCGAAGCGGGCGCGGCGGAGCCGTACCGCTATCTGCTGAAATCCCTGCGCAGCCAGCTGATGGCCACCCAGGCGTGGCTGGAAGCGCGCCTCAAGGGCGAAAAGCTGCCGAAACCCGCCGGGCTTATCACCCAGAACGAACAGCTGTGGGAGCCGCTGTACGCCTGCTACAAATCGCTGCAGGCCTGCGGCATGGGCATCATCGCCAACGGCGAACTGCTCGACACCCTGCGCCGCGTGAAGTGCTTTGGCGTACCGCTGGTGCGCATCGACGTGCGCCAGGAGAGCACCCGCCACACCGAGGCGCTGGGCGAGCTGACCCGATATCTCGGCATCGGCGACTACGAAAGCTGGTCGGAGGCCGACAAGCAGGCGTTCCTGATCCGCGAACTGAACTCCAAGCGCCCGCTGCTGCCGCGCAGCTGGGAACCCAGCGACGACACCCGCGAAGTACTCGATACCTGCCGGGCGATCGCCGAAGCGCCGCAGGGCTCCATCGCCGCCTACGTGATCTCGATGGCCAAAACGCCGTCCGACGTGCTGGCGGTTCACCTGCTGCTCAAAGAGGCCGGGATCGGTTTTGCCCTGCCGGTCGCGCCGCTGTTCGAGACCCTCGACGATCTGAATAATGCCAACGACGTGATGACCCAGCTGCTGAATATCGACTGGTATCGCGGCTTTATCCAGGGCAAGCAGATGGTGATGATCGGCTACTCCGACTCCGCCAAAGACGCGGGCGTGATGGCCGCCTCCTGGGCGCAGTATCAGGCCCAGGATGCGCTGATCAAAACCTGCGAAAAAGCGGGCATTGAGCTGACCCTGTTCCACGGCCGCGGCGGCTCCATCGGCCGCGGCGGCGCCCCTGCCCACGCGGCGCTGCTCTCCCAGCCGCCGGGCAGCCTCAAGGGCGGCCTGCGCGTCACCGAGCAGGGCGAGATGATCCGCTTCAAGTACGGCCTGCCGGAAGTGACCATCAGCAGCCTGTCGCTGTACACCAGCGCCATTCTGGAGGCCAACCTGCTGCCGCCGCCGGAGCCGAAGCCAGAGTGGCGCCACATCATGGACGAACTCTCTGAGATCTCCTGCAACATGTACCGCGGCTTCGTGCGCGAAAACAAAGACTTTGTGCCCTACTTCCGCTCGGCCACGCCGGAGCAGGAGCTGGGCAAGCTGCCGCTGGGTTCGCGCCCGGCCAAGCGTCGCCCCACCGGCGGCGTCGAGTCGCTGCGCGCCATTCCGTGGATTTTCGCCTGGACGCAAAACCGCCTGATGCTGCCGGCCTGGCTCGGCGCCGGCGCGGCGCTGCAGAAAGCGGTTGAAGAAGGTAAGCAGAGCGAGCTGGAGGCGATGTGCCGCGACTGGCCGTTCTTCTCAACCCGCCTGGGGATGCTGGAGATGGTCTTCTCCAAGGCCGACCTGTGGCTGGCGGAGTACTACGATCAGCGCCTGGTGAAGAAAGCACTGTGGCCGCTCGGCAGCGAGCTGCGCAAGCTGCTGGAGGCCGATATCAAAGTGGTGCTGGCTATCGCCAACGATTCACACCTGATGGCCGACCTGCCGTGGATCGCCGAATCCATCCAGCTGCGTAACATCTATACCGATCCGCTGAACGTCCTGCAGGCCGAGCTGCTGCACCGCTCGCGCCAGGCGGAAGAGGCCGGGCAAGAGCCCGACCCGCGCGTCGAGCAGGCGCTGATGGTCACCATCGCCGGCGTCGCGGCCGGCATGCGCAACACCGGCTAACCGGCCATACTGCGCTGCTCTCACTGCCGGTGAGAGCAGCGCATTTCCCCGCGTTTCCCCTCAGAATCCTCTCTGTTTTGTCCGTTAAGTGACTTTTTATCCACGGAATAATCACCTAACCGGCGTTAATTAATGTTTGCTTAATCTTTTACCGCTACGTTTGCCGCCACGATAACAAACAGGTTCAGGATATGCTTTCAACACCTTCACCGGCCAAGGGCAAATTTAGCTGGCAGGCCCTCGTCTGGGCGCTGTTCTACTTCTGGTTTTTCTCTACGCTGCTGCAGGCCATTATCTGCTTCAGCGGCTTCAGCGGTACTAACGGGCTGCGCGACTCCCTGCTGTTCAGCTCCCTGTGGCTGATTCCGATATTTCTTTTTCCTGCCAGAACCCGCGCCATTGCCGCCGTCATCGGTATCGTACTGTGGGCCGCCTCGCTGGCCACGCTCTGCTACTACGTGATTTACGGCCAGGAGTTCTCCCAGAGCGTGATGTTTACGATGTTCGAATCGAACACCGGCGAGGCGGGAGAGTACCTGACGCAGTACTTCAGCTGGAAAATTGTGCTCACCGCTATCGCCTACACGGCGGTGGTTATTTTCCTCTGGACCCGCCTCAAGCCGGTCTATATTCCGTCGCCGTGGCGCTGGCTGGTGTCATTTGCCCTGCTGTACGGACTGATCCTTAATCCGCTGATTACTGGCACCTTTATTAAGCACAAGCCCATTGAGAAAACGCTCAACGGCATGGCCTCGCGCATGGAGCCCGCCGCGCCGTGGCAGTTTATTACCGGCTACTACCAGTACCGCCAGCAGCTGAGCAGCCTTAACCGCCTGCTGGACGCCAACAACGCCCTGCCGCCGCTGGCCAATCTGAAGGACAGCTCCGGCGACGCGCCGCGCACGCTGGTACTGGTCATCGGCGAATCCACCCAGCGCGGCCGCATGAGCCTCTACGGCTACCCGCGTGAAACCACGCCGGAGCTGGACGCGATGCACAAGAGCGATAAAAACCTGACCGTCTTTAACGACGTCGTCACCTCGCGGCCCTATACCATTGAGATCCTGCAGCAGGCCCTGACCTTCGCCAACGAGCAGCATCCGGACCTCTATCTGACCAAACCGTCGCTGATGAATATGATGAAGCAGGCCGGATATAAGACCTTCTGGATCACCAACCAGCAGACGATGACCGAGCGCAACACCATGCTGACGGTATTTTCCGAGCAGACGGATAAGCAGTTCTATATGAATCAGCAGCGCACCCAGAGCGCGCGCGAGTACGACACCAACGTGCTGGCGCCGTTTAAAGAGGTGATGGCCGATCCGGCGCCGAAGAAGTTTATCGTCGTGCACCTGCTGGGGACGCACATCAAGTACAAATACCGCTATCCGGAAAACTGGGGCAAGTTTGACGGTAAGATGGATACCGTTCCCAGCAACCTCTCCGACGATCAGCGCGAGGATTACAACGACTACGATAACGCCAACCGCTACAACGATCACGTGGTGGCCAGCCTGATTAACAGCTACAGGGCGACCGATCCTAACGGCTTCCTGCTCTACTTCTCCGATCACGGCGAAGAGGTGTACGACACGCCGCCGCACCAGACGCAGGGCCGCAACGAAGGCAATCCTACCCGCCATATGTACACGATTCCGTTCCTGCTATGGACGTCCGATAAGTGGCAGTCGGCCCATCCACGCGACTTTTCGCAGGACGTGGACCGCAAGTACAGCAGCGCAGAGCTTATCCACACCTGGTCCGATCTGGCCGGCCTGAGCTATGACGGCTACGACCCGACGCGCTCGATTACCAGCCCGCAGTTCAAAGAGACCACCCGCTGGATTGGCGACCCCTACAAACCGGCGACGCTAAAATCTTACGATAGCCTGCCGTACGGCGAATCTGTCGGCAATCAGTAGTTACCGGAGGCCACTTTTACAGTGGCCTTTTTACATCGCGGCGGTTACTGTTTCCCGGTCACGGATCTGCGGAACGCGCTATGTATCAGGATATCAGCCACCTTCTCTCTTGCTTTGCTGACGGCACCACGCCGCTCGGACGGATCTTCTTTGCCGACGGCGGCGGCGCGCCGCCGAAGCTCTCCTGGCAGGTTGATTGTCCCCGGCTGGAGCTGGTGCTGGCGGGCGAGTGCTCCGATGCGGCAGTCGCCGACGACGTGAGCCTCAGCGCAGGCGATATCCTCTACGTTCCGCCGGGCGGCTGGAACTTTCCGCAGCGCCGGGCGCCGGTAACCACCCTCAGCATTCTTTTCGGCAAGCAGCAGCTCGGCTTTAGCGTGGTGGCGTGGGATGGCGAAACCTCGCAGAATCTTGCCCGCCAGCACGTCGCCCGCCGCGGCCCGCGCATCGGCTCCTTTCTGCTGCAGACCCTTGGCGAAATGCAGATGCAGCCGCAGGAGCAGCAGACGGCCCGGCTTATCGTCGCCAGCCTGCTCAGCCACTGCCGCGACCTGCTCGGCAGCCAGATCCAGACAGCGTCGCGCAGCCAGGCGCTGTTTGAGGCCATCCGCGACCATATTGACCGACACTACGCCTCGCCGCTCACCCGCGAGTCGGTGGCGCAGGCGTTCTATATCTCCCCCAACTACCTCTCTCATCTGTTCCAGAAAAGCGGCGGGCAGGGCTTTAACGAATACCTGAATCACGTCAGGCTGGAGCAGGCGAAAACGCTGCTGAAAGGATACGATCTGAAGGTCAAAGAGGTGGCCCGCAGCTGCGGGTTTGTCGACAGCAACTACTTCTGCCGCCTGTTTCGCAAAAACACCGAGCGCTCGCCGACCGAGTACCGCCGCCAGTACCACAGCCAGCTGACGGAAAAAACGGCTAGTTCAGAATAAGGTGGGTGCGCTGCGGCGCGGCCAGCACCTTGCGTACCGCGCTCATGACTTTAGACGGATCGCGCAGAAAAGCGCTGATCCCCGACTGCACGTAGCTGCTGTCGATAAAGCGTTCCGCGCCCGCCAGCTCAATATCGGTGATCAGCAGCACGGCATCGGCGCGCTGAATATCCTCCTCGCTGAGCAGATTCTCAGTGCCCAGCGCGCCCTGCGTCTCTATTTTGATCTGCCATTTCTCCTGCTGGCAGAGCTTCTCCAGCCGCTCGGCGGCCATATAGGTGTGCGCCACGCCGCTCACGCAGGCGGTGACGGCAACCAGATATCGAACAGGGACGACGGCCATATTAACCTCCGAGTGTGACCTGAAATCCGGCGTCTTCCGCCATCTCGCGCAATCGCGCAATCTCCTGCGCCGCGGGCGCCTTTACCTCGCCCATCGTCCAGCGCCTGCCGAGCAGGCGGTATTTCGGCGCGCCGTAGAGGTGAAAAGGCAGCAGGTGGACCTGCTTAATACCCAATGATGACAGCTGCGTCAACGCCTGCTGCAGATTCTCAGGGCTCAGGGTGTAGCCGGGGATCAGCGGCAGGCGCGGGATCACGTTGATGCCTTCCCTGACCAGCAGGCGCAGGTTCTCCAGCACTCTGGGCATATTGATATTGACCACCGCCTTCGCCAGCAGAGGGTCCATAATTTTCAGGTCGAACAGCACTTCATCGCACAAGTGCGCCAGCGGCAGCAGCCGGCCGGACGGCGCATCGCCCGCCGTTTCGATGGCGCAGGCGACGCCCCAGCGCCGCAGGCGCGCGAGAAAACGCGTCGCAAAGGGCGCCTGCATCAGCACCTCGCCGCCGGAGAGCGTCACGCCGCCGCCGGAGGTGCGAAAGAAAAGCTCGTCTTTCATCACCTCTTTTTCCAGCGCCGCAAGCGTCACGTCGCGGCCAATGCGCTCAAACGCGCCGGAGGGGCACTCGTCGGCATCGCGCAGGCAGGTGGCGCAGCGCAGGCACTTGCTCTCCCGGCGCACGGTTTCGATTTTCGGCGACATCGACTCCGGGTTGGCGCACCACGGACAGGTGTGCGGGCAGCCTTTAAAAAAGACCACCGTGCGGATCCCCTCGCCGTCATTCAGCGAGTAGCGCTGAATGTTAAAGATGCGCGCGACATCTTCGCCGCGCGGCTCGACGACCTCACAGCTGATGCGCGGTGCGGCGAATGATGTCATCCTGGATCTCCTTCGACAGCTCGACAAAGAAGGCGCTGTAGCCGGCAACGCGGACCACCAGCCCGGCAAAGTCCTGCGGCCGCTGCTGAGCCTCGCGCAGCGTATCGGCGTTGACCACGTTAAACTGGATGTGCTGCAGCTTGAGCTGGGTAAAGGCGCGCAGGAAGTCCGCCAGCTTGCGCAGCCCGGCATCGCCCTCCAGCGTCGCCGGCGTGAACTTGACGTTCAGCAGCGTGCCGTTGGAGAGCAGCGTGTTATCCAGCTTGCTCACCGACTTGAGCACCGCCGTCGGGCCCTGCATGTCCTGACCGAGCATCGGCGACAGCCCGCCGTCCGCCAGCTGCTCCCCGGCGTAGCGTCCGTCCGGCGTCGCGCCGACCACCGAGCCGAGCGGTACGTGGGCGGAAACGGTATAGGAGCCCGGCGTAAAATAGCCGCCGCGCGGGTTGCGGTATTTCTCCACTTCCTTGCAGTAGTGGCGCAGCAGCCCGGCGCTGATGTTATCCACGTCGTCGATATCGTTGCCGTACTTCTCGAAGCGGTTAATCAACCTTGCCCGCACCTTCTCACCCTCCGGCGTGGCGAAATTAGCCTTCAGCACCGCCAGCAGTTCGTCAAAGCTCAGGCGCTGCTGCTCGAACACCATCCCCTTCAGGGCGTTAAGCGAGTCGCTCAGGTTGGCGATGCCGATACCCTGCACGCCGGAGAAATTGTAGCGCGCGCCGCCGTCGGTAATATCGCGCCCGTTTTCGATGCAGTCGCTGATAAACGAGGAGAGCAGCGGCACCGGCGCCCAGTCGCGGTGGCCGATATCGCAGATGTTGCTGCCCTCAACCATCAGGGAAATATAGTGGTCTATCTTGCTGCGGATGTGCGCCAGCAGCCCTTCATAGCTCAGCGCGGCGTTGCCTTCATTTTCATACAGGCTAATCTCCATCACTTTCAGCAGGTTAAACATCGCGATATCGTGCAGGCCGTAGGTGCGCCCGGGAATGGAGAGCTCCACGCAGCCGACGACCGCGTAGTCGCGGGCGTCTTCCAGCGATACGCCGCGGTTGAGGAAGGCGGGAACCACCGCTTCATCGTTAAAAATCTGCGGAATGCCGGTCCCGAGGCGAATAGTCTCCGCCGTTTTCATCAGGAACGGCGTGTCGATCAGGGCATTGGTGCGCACCCCGAGGTTAGGCTGCGGCAGCTGCACGCTCTGATAAGCGTCCAGGCAAAGGAACGACAGTACGTTCACCGCGCTGCGCCCGCTCTCCGTCAGGCCGCCGAGCAGCGCGGTGTAGCCGGTAGGAAAGCCGGCGAAGTAGCGGGCGCTGCCGGTGGATCGCAGCAGCACGATGTCGTTGCACTTCACCCACAGCGATTCGAGAAGCTCCTTAAGAAACGCCGGATCTTCACCCTGGCTGAGGGACGCCTGATAAAACGGCAGCATATACTGATCGAAGCGGCCCAGCGATAACGAGCTGGCATTGGATTCGTACTGCAGAATGATATTGAGGTACCAGAACAGCTGGCACGCCTGCCAGAAGGTCTGCGGCTTGTGCCGGGCGTTGTGGCGCGAGTTGGCGGCTATCGCCAGCAGCTCCTCGCGGCGGCGCGCGTCCTCGCAGGCTGCGGCCATCTCGTCGGCAAGGGCGGCATAGCGCAGGATATGCTTTTGCGACGCCTCCAGCAGCAGCGCCGCCGCCTGGTAAAAGTGATTTTCCGGCTCGCGCCGGCAGTGCTGGCGCATCTGCGCCACCAGCGCATCAAGGCCGTGATTGAGCAGGTGCGGGTAATCGATAATGATGTGCCCCTGCCCTTTATCGGTCTGGTTAACGCTGAAAATCTGGGTACTGACGGCGGCCTTCACCTCATCGGTCATCTGGCCGTTGATAAAGTCCTTCATCGAGCGCTTTTCCCAGTAGGGGAACAGCTCGCTGCGGTAGATCTCTTTATCCGCATCGCTGATATCGAAGCGATCCTGCGGCCGGGTGGGAAAGGCGTCCAGCTCCTTGAGCAGCCAGTAGGGGTCCATTTCCGGCGACATAATGCCCGCCCGCGGCTTAACCGTGCGGTTGCCGGCAATCAGCTCCTCATCGCGAATCGAAATCTCTACGTGCTCAAGGATATGCGCCGTCGCCTTCGCGCGGCGCAGGATAACCGGCTCGCCTTCGGTCTGGCGGTGGCTGGCGGTATAGAGCAGCGCGCGCTCAAGAGAGATTTCGCGGTTGCTCTGAAACAGAGCGTCTTTCAGGCGCTGAATACGATTCGTCATGAGGAACTCCTGTAGAAAAGTGAAGCCCGCCCGTCCGGGCGGGAGAGGGATCAGGCCGTTTGCTTCAGGTGCGCATCAATTTTGCTCATAATGGCATCCGCGCGCTTCACGGCATCGCTGATGTTAACGCGCACGATGGTTTTACCGCTGAAGCGCTCCTCCTGCTTAATGCCGATGTCTTTGGTCAGAATCACCAGATCCGCGCTGGCAACATCGTCGGCGGTCAGTTCGTTTTCAAGCCCGATAGAGCCCTGAGTCTCTACCTTCACTTCCCAGCCTTTCGCCTTCGCAGCGCTCTCAAGCGCCTCGGCGGCCATATAGGTATGGGCGACGCCCGATGGGCAGGCGGTTACGGCAATAATCTTAGTCATGGCTCACTCCTCGCTTAATTAATTTCGAAATCTAAATCCAGATCGTCGGCGCCGTCGTCAGCCGGGACGATCTTTTTACGGGCGACGCTTTTCAGGACGGTGACGCAGGCGGCGGTTACGATGGCCCCGACGGCGACGGCGGCGATATAGCCCAGCTTGCCCTCAACCACCGGCAGCACGATAAGACCGCCCCAGCCCGCATAGCACTGGGCGCCGAACAGCGCCGCGGTCGCCGCGCCGCAGGCGGAGCCGATCATGATGGAAGGAATAACGCGAAGCGGGTCGGAGGCGGCAAATGGAATAGCGCCTTCGGTCACGCCGACGCAGCCCATCACCAGCGCCGCTTTACCCGCCTCGCGCTCTTCCGGGGTAAAGTTTTTGCGCCCCACCAGCGTTGCCAGCCCGAGGCCCAGCGGCGGTACGCAGATGGCGACGGCGGCGATAGCCACCACGGTATACACGCCCTGCGACACGCAGATCAGCATGAAGGCATAGGCCACCTTATTCACCGGTCCGCCCATATCGAAGGCCAGCATCAGGCCCATAATCACCGCCAGCAGGACGATGCTGCCCTGCTGCATCCCCTGCAGCCACTGGGTCAGGCCGCTGGTCAGCGCGCCTACCGGCTCACCGAGCCCCCACATCATGATGCCCGCGGTCACAAAGGTGCCGACGATCGGGATGACAAAGATAGGCATTACCGAGCGCAGGACCTTATGCACCGGGATTTTTTTCAGATAGTGAACCACGATACCGCCGATAATCCCGGCAATCAGCGCGCCGAAGAAGCCGGCGCCGAAGCTGTTGCCCACCCAGGCGCCGATAGCGCAGGGCGCCAGCGCGGAACGTTCGGCAATGGAGTAGCCGATATAGGCGGCAAGAAAGGGCACCATCAGCGTGAGCCCGGCGACGCCAATATCAAACAGCTTTTTCAGATTCGGATCGGTCGCGGCGTCCGGCACGGCGCCCTTGCCGTACAGCATGACGGAAACCGCCAGCAAAATACCGCCTGCTACGACGAAGGGGATCATATGCGAAACGCCGGTCATCAGGTGCTGACGGGTGTTCTTCAGGATCTGCACCAAGTCATTCATAAGTCGCTCCCGGGCGAGTAATGCCCTGTCCGTAATGTGGTTACGGAAAACAATAGGCAATCCGCAATGGCGCAGACAGTGGACAAAAAGGTCATTTACTGGACTTTTGTAATATCAGTACAAAAATGAGATCCGCTTCATAACTTCATTCCCCGCCATTTTTCCCGCACAAGCGGCAATTTGCGAGCTGCTTCGCACTTTGGCGTTGATATTACATTTGTCCAGCTTTTGGCAGATTTGTCACATAGTACGCCGCCGGGAAGCCCTTTTATGCTGTATCAGAAATATTACGCAGGAGAGAAGAGATGGCCCTGATTGTGGAATTTACCTGTGAGCTGCCCAACGGCGTCCACGCCCGCCCGGCGAGCCACGTCGAAACGTTGTGCAACACCTTCACCTCACAGATCGAATGGCATAACCTGCGCACCGACCGCAAGGGAAGCGCCAAAAGCGCCCTGTCGCTTATCGGCACCGACACGCTGGCCGGCGACAGCTGCCGCCTGACCATCAGCGGCAGCGACGAAGAGGCCGCCCACCGGCGTCTGAGCCGCTGGCTGGTCGAAGAGTTTCCTCACTGCGACGCGCCGCTGGCGGGCGAGCCGCAGCATGAAATGTCCGCGCTGCCGGTCTCGCTGACCAACCTCAATCCGCAGCTATTCCGCGCCCGCCCGGTTTGCGGCGGCAGCGCCATCGGCGATCTGGTCCTGCTCGCCTCTCTCGACCTCAACGCTATCGGCCCGCTGCCGGACGTCAGAACGCCGGAAGAGGAGCAATCCGCGCTGGATAAAGGGCTGGCGCTGCTGCTTAAAAGCATCGATTTTCGCCTGCTGGACAGCGACGGCACGACCGGCGCGATCCTTGAAGCCCACCGCTCGCTGGCGGGCGACGCCGCGCTGCGCCAGCACCTGCTGGACGGCGTATCGCGCGGCCTGAGCTGCGCCGAGGCCGTTATCGCCAGCGCCCGCCACTTCGGCGATGAATTCTCGCGCTCGGCAAGCGGCTACCTGCAGGAGCGCGCGCTGGACGTGCGCGACGTCTGCTTCCAGCTGCTGCAGCAGATCTACGGCGAGCAGCGCTTCCCGGCGCCGGGCAAGCTCACCCGACCCGCCGTCTGCATGGTCGACGAACTGACGCCGAGCCAGTTCCTTGAGCTGGATAAAACCCTGCTGAAGGGGCTGCTGCTCAAAAGCGGCGGCACCACCTCGCACACCGTGATCCTCGCCCGCTCCTTCAATATCCCGACGCTGGTCGGCGTGGAGATGGAGGCGCTGACGCCGTGGCTGCATAAAACGGTGTGCATTGACGGCAACGCCGGCGCCGTGGTGGTGGCCCCGGATGACGCGGTAGCACGCTACTACCAGCAGGAGGCGCGGGTCCAGGCGGCGCTGCGCGAGCAGCAGCGCGTCTGGCTCACCCGCGAGGCGCGCACCGCCGACGGTATCCGCATCGAGGTGGCGGCCAACATCGCCCACTCGGTGGAAGCCCAGGCGGCGTTCGGCAACGGCGCGGAAGCCGTCGGCCTGTTCCGCACCGAAATGCTCTATATGGATCGCAGCAGCGCCCCCGGCGAGAGCGAGCTATACAACATCTTCTGCCAGGCGCTGGAGTCCGCCCAGGGGCGCAGCATTATTGTGCGCACGATGGATATCGGCGGCGACAAGCCGGTGGACTACCTCAATATTCCCGCCGAAGCCAACCCGTTCCTCGGCTACCGCGCGGTGCGCATCTATGAAGAGTATGCCGCGCTGTTCACCACCCAGCTGCGGGCGATCCTGCGGGCCTCGGCCCACGGCAGCCTCAAAATCATGATCCCGATGATCTCCTCCATGGAAGAGATCCTGTGGGTGAAAGAGAAGCTGGCGGAGGCGAAGCAGCAGCTGCGCGCCGAACACGTGCCTTTTGATGAGCGGATCCCGCTCGGCATCATGCTGGAGGTGCCGTCGGTGATGTTCATCATCGACCAGTGCTGCGAAGAGATAGACTTCTTCAGCATCGGCAGCAACGACCTGACCCAGTACCTGCTGGCGGTAGATCGCGACAACGCGAAAGTGACCCGCCACTACAACAGCCTGAATCCGGCTTTTCTGCGGGCGCTGGACTTCGCCGTGCAGGCGGTACACCGCCAGGGCAAATGGATTGGCCTGTGCGGCGAGCTGGGCGCGAAAGGTTCGGTGCTGCCGCTGCTGGTGGGCCTGGGGCTGGATGAGATCAGCATGAGCGCGCCGTCGATTCCGGCGGCCAAGGCGCGCATGGCCCGGCTCGACAGCCGCGCCTGCCGACAGCTGCTCAACCAGGCAATGGCCTGCCGCACCTCTCTTGAAGTGGAGCACCTGCTGGCGCAGTTCCGCATGAGCCAGCAGGATGCGCCGCTGGTCACCGCGGAGTGCATTACCCTCGACAGCGGCTGGCGCAGCAAAGAAGAGGTGCTGAAAGGCATGACCGACAATCTGCTGCTGGCGGGCCGCTGCCGCTATCCGCGCAAGCTGGAGGCCGACCTGTGGGCCCGCGAAGCGGTCTTCTCCACCGGACTCGGCTTCAGCTTCGCCATCCCGCACAGCAAATCAGAGCACATCGAACAGTCCACGATCAGCGTGGCGCGCCTGCCCGCGCCGGTGCGCTGGGGCGATGAGGAGGCGCAGTTCATCATCATGCTGACCCTCAATAAACACGCCGCCGGCGATCAGCATATGCGCATCTTCTCGCGCCTGGCGCGACGCATTATGCACGAAGAATTTCGCAGCGCGCTGGTGAACGCCGCCTCCGCCGGGGCTATCGCCGCTCTGCTGCAACACGAACTGGAACTTTAAAAGGACACACTATGGAACTGTATCTGGATACCGCCAACGTCGCCGACGTTGAGCGCCTGGCGCGCATTTTTCCCATCGCGGGCGTCACCACCAACCCGAGTATCGTCGCCGCCAGTAAAGAATCCATCTGGGACGTGCTGCCCCGCCTGCAGAATACCCTCGGCGAGAAAGGCACGCTGTTTGCGCAGACCATGAGCCGCGACGCGCAGGGCATGGTGGCGGAGGCGAAGCGCCTGAGCAACGCGTTGCCGGGAATTGTGGTGAAAATCCCCGTCACCGCAGAAGGCCTGGCAGCCATTAAGCAGCTGAAAAAAGAGGGCATCACCACTCTTGGCACCGCCGTCTACAGCGCGGCGCAGGGTCTGCTGGCCGCGCTGGCGGGGGCGAAATACGTCGCGCCCTACGTCAACCGCGTCGATGCCCAGGGCGGCGACGGCATCCGCACCGTACAGGAGCTGCAGGCCCTGCTGGCGCTGCACGCGCCCGACAGCATGGTGCTGGCCGCCAGCTTCAAAACGCCGCGTCAGGCGCTCGACTGTCTGCTGGCGGGCTGCGAAGCAATCACGCTTCCTGTGGATGTAGCGCAACAAATGCTGAATACACCTGCGGTAGAGTCGGCGATAGAGAAGTTTGAGTCAGACTGGAAAAACGCATTCGGCCACATCAACCTTTGAGGAAGAAGCAATATGGATCGCATTATTCAATCACCGGGTAAATATATTCAGGGTCCGGACGCGGTATCGCGTCTGGGAGACTATCTGAAGCCGATGGCCGAACGCTGGCTGGTGGTGGGCGACAAGTTCGTCTTAGGCTTTGCTCAGGGCACGCTGGAAGAGAGCGGCAGAGCGGCAGGCATAGCGCTGAAGATCGTTCCTTTCGGCGGCGAGTGCTCGCAGAATGAAATCGACCGCCTGCGCGCTATCGCGCAAGAAGCGGGCTGCGACGCGGTGCTCGGCATCGGCGGCGGTAAAACCCTCGATACGGCAAAAGCGCTGGCCCACTATATGGCCGTACCCGTTGCTATCGCGCCGACCATCGCCTCCACCGATGCACCGTGCAGCGCGCTCTCCGTTATCTACACCGACAGCGGCGAATTTGACCGCTACCTGCTGCTGCCGCAGAACCCGAACCTGGTCATTGTGGACACCAAAATTGTCGCCGGCGCGCCGGCCCGTCTGCTGGCGGCGGGTATTGGCGACGCGCTGGCCACCTGGTTTGAAGCCCGCGCCTGCTCGCGCAGCGGCGCCACCACCATGGCGGGCGGCAAGTGCACGCAGGCGGCGCTGGCGCTGGCCGAGCTGTGTTACACCACTCTGCTCGAAGAGGGCGAAAAGGCGATGCTGGCCGCCGGGCAGCACGTCGTCACGCCGGCGCTGGAGCGCATTATTGAGGCCAACACCTACCTCAGCGGCGTCGGTTTCGAGAGCGGCGGCCTGGCGGCGGCGCACGCTATCCACAACGGCCTGACCGCCATCCCGGATGCTCACCACTACTATCACGGTGAAAAGGTGGCCTTTGGTACCCTGACCCAGCTGGTGCTGGAGAACGCCCCGGTAGAAGAAATTGAGACGGCGGCGGCCCTGTGCCACGCCGTCGGCCTGCCGATAACGCTCGCACAGCTGGATATTACCCAGGATATCCCGGCGAAAATGCGCACCGTGGCGGAAGCGGCCTGCGCCGAAGGCGAAACCATCCACAATATGCCGGGCGGCGCGACGCCGGAGCAGGTCTACGCCGCGCTGATGGTGGCCGACCAGTACGGCAAGCGCTTTCTGGAAGAGTGGGAATAATTTAGCGGTGCAGCGGCTGCGGCATTTTCTGAACCCGTATCCGGCGCTTTTTCAGGCTGACAATCGCCAGCGCCAGTACGATCAGCACGATGCCGCAGCCCTCAACCGGCCCGGGATTTTCGCCCAGCAGCCACCACGAAAACAGCACGCCGCATACCGGCACCGCCAGCGTACTCAGGCTGGCAATGCCGGCCGGTAGATTCCGCAGGACAAAAAGCCACAGGCTCCACGCCACCGCCGTTGCCAGAATGGCGCTGTAGCCGAGGGCAAAAACCACCGCAGGCTGCCAGCTGATGGCGGGCTGCGGTACCAGCAGGGCAATTCCGCTCATCACAATTGCCGCATACAGCATCTGCCAGCTGGTCAGCGACAGCAGGTCGATATCGGGATGGCGGGCATACATCCGCTTCGCCACGATGGCGCTGGCGCCCCAGCTGATGCCGGAGGCGATCGCCAGCAGCGCGCTCTTCATTGAACTGAGATCCAGCTGCCAGGGCTGCAGCACCAGCAGCAGGCCGACGGCGGCTACCGCGATGGCCGCGTACTGCAGGCGGCGCATACGCTCGCCCAGAAACAGCGCCGCCATGATCACCACCCAGAACGGCATGGTGTAGCTGAGGATGGCTACTTTCCCGGCGCCGCCGCTGACCAGCGCCCACTGCGCCAGGCCGACCATGCCGCAGGTCTGCAGCAGCGCGATTGCGAGAGTAAATTTAAAAGGCGTGGGCCGCAGGCCGCGGCCGCGCAGCAGCAGGACGATAAACAGCACCAGCGCGCCGAAAACGCAGCGCAGCGCGGTGAAGTCAAACGCGCCGATATAGAGCGTGACCTGCTTCATCGCGATCCAGCTGTAGCTCCAGATGATGGTGAGAACGATAAGGCCGCCGATAGCCAGCGGGTTGCTCTTTCCTGAGGCAGTCATGATAGGTCCGGTAAAAGTCGTCAACTCGGGAGGACTATACGCTTACGGACAGATAAAAACACTGCGATACGTGTGGTTATTCACGCATCGCAGTGTGTCAGGCAGGGATTACAGCAGGTCGAAGCGGTCGAGGTTCATTACCTTCACCCAGGCCGCCACGAAGTCTTTAACAAACTTCTCTTTGGCATCGCTGCTGGCGTAAACCTCGGCCACCGCGCGCAGCACGGCGTTGGAGCCGAAGACCAGATCCGCGCGGGTTGCGGTGAACTTCACCTCACCGCTCAGGCGGTCGCGGCCTTCGAACAGCTCGGAAGAGTCATCCGTGGCTTTCCACTCGTGGCGCATATCCAGCAGATTGATGAAGAAGTCGTTGCTGAGCACCCCTTCGCGATCGGTGAACACGCCGTTTTTGCTGCCGTCGAAGTTGGCGCCCATCGCGCGCAGGCCGCCTATCAGCACCGTCAGCTCCGGCGCGGTCAGGGTCAGCTGCTGCGCTTTATCGATCAGCAGCGACTCGGTGGTGGCCGCGTCGAGCTTCGCGCGGTAGTTGCGGAAGCCGTCTGCCGCCGGCTCGAGCAGTTTGAACATCTCGATGTCGGTCTGATCCTGACGCGCATCGACGCGGCCCGGAATAAACGGCACCCTGATGCTCACGCCGGCCGCTTCCGCCGCCTGCTCAACGCCAACCACGCCCGCCAGCACGATAATGTCCGCCAGCGACGCTTTGCCGGCGGCTTTCTGAATCGCTTCCAGCTTCGGCAGCACGCGGGCGGCCACGGCGTTCACGTCCCAGTCGCGCTGCGGCGCCAGCGCCAGGCGCGCGCCGTTCGCCCCGCCGCGCTTGTCGCCGCCGCGGAAGGTAGATGCCGAGGCCCAGGCCACGGAGACCAGCTCGCTCACCGACAGGCCGGCGCGGGCGATCTCCGCTTTCAGACTATCGATATCGGCAGGCGTCGGATGGTAGATGGCCTCCGGCAGCGGATCCTGCCAGATCAGATCTTCTTTCGGCACTTCCGGCCCCAGGTAGCGGGACTTCGGCCCCATATCGCGGTGGGTCAGCTTGAACCACGCGCGGGCGAAGGCTTCGTTGAAGGCCTGCGGGTCGTTAAGGAAGCGGCGGCAGATCTTCTCGAAGTCCGGATCGAATCGCAGGGTCAGGTCGGTCACCAGCATGGTCGGCTTGCGCTTTTTCGACGGATCGAACGGATCGGGAATAATCTCCGGCGCATCGACGGCTTCAAACTGGATCGCGCCCGCCGGGCTGCGGGTCTGCACCCACTCATATTTGAACAGGTTCTCGAAGAAGTAGTTGCTCCACTGGGTCGGCGTCTGGGTCCAGACCACTTCCAGACCGGACGTAATCGCGTCTGCGCCGGAGCCGGTGCCGTGGCTGTTGGCCCAGCCGAGACCCATCGATTCGATAGGGGCGGCTTCCGGATCGGGACCGACGTTGGTGGCCGAGGCCGCGCCGTGGGTTTTACCCAGCGTGTGGCCGCCGGCGATCAGCGCCACGGTCTCTTCGTCGTTCATGCCCATGTTGCCGAAAGTGGCGCGAATTGCCGCCGCCGCCGACAGCGGTTCGCCGCTGGCTTCCGGACCTTCCGGGTTCACGTAGATCAGGCCCATTTCGGTCGCCGCCAGCGGACGCTTGGCCAGCTCTTCCGGATCGCGGTGCTTCAGCCAGATAGTTTCATCACCCCAGTTAACGTCGAGATCCGGTTCCCAGACGTCTTCGCGTCCGGCGCCGAAGCCGAAGGTGCGGAAGCCGGAGTTTTCCAGCGCCACGTTACCGGCAAGGATGAAGAGATCGGCCCAGGAGATTTTCTGACCGTATTTCTGCTTAATGGGCCACAGCAGGCGACGGGCCTTGTCGAGGCTGACGTTGTCCGGCCAGGCGTTCAGCGGCGCAAAGCGCTGCTGCCCGCGACCCGCGCCGCCGCGACCGTCTTCGGAGCGGTAGGTGCCCGCGCCGTGCCACGCCATGCGGATAAACAGGCCGCCGTAGCTGCCCCAGTCTGCGGGCCACCACGGCTGTGAATCAGTAAGCAGTTTACGCAGATCGCCTTTCAGCGCGGAGTAGTCCAGCTTGCTGAACTCTTTGCGGTAATCAAACTCTTCGCCGAGCGGGTTAGAGCGGTTCGAGTGCTGGTTGAGAAGATCAACGCGGAGCTGCTTTGGCCACCAATCTTTGTTGGTGGTACCCGCACCGGCGCTCTCATCATGACTACCGTGGTTGCTGTGTTGAAAAGGGCACTTGCCCCCTGACGTACTCAGTTCGCTATCTTGTTCGCTCATCTTTTTATGCTCCCTACAATAATCCCGAACCACAATATCTGGCTCTTGAAATAAGTTATAGATGAAAAGATCTACAGAATTGATAGTTATTTCCTTCTACTGACGGAATAACATAGCAAATGTTTTTTATAGAAATGTCGATGTGAGCCTAAAGCTGCGAAAATAGGCCTAAAATATGAGGGGTTATATTGCTGCAACGAAAAGATGACAGGCCCCTGCGGGCCTGCTTTCAGAGGCCGGGACGGACGCCCAGCGTGTGGCAAATGGCATAGCTCATTTCAGCGCGGTTCAGGGTATAGAAGTGAAAATCTTTTACCCCTTCGCGGCTGAGGATCTTAACCATATCCATCGCAATGTTGGCGCCGACCATCTTGCGGGTTTCAGGATCGTCGTCCAGCCCGTCGAACATTTTCGCCATCCACGCCGGAATACGCACGTTGGTCATATCGGCAAACTTCTTCGCCTGCTTAAAGTTCGATACTGGCAGAATGCCGGGGATGATCTCAACGTCGATGCCGGTAGAGGCGCAGCGATCGCGAAAGCGCAGATAGCTCTCAACGTCGAAAAAGAACTGGGTGATCGCCCGGTTGGCGCCCGCTTCCACTTTTTTACGCAGGTTCAGCAGATCGGCCTGCGCGCTTTTAGCTTCCGGGTGCACTTCCGGATAGGCGGCAACGGAAATATCGAAATCGCCGACCTCTTTCAGCAGCGCCACCAGGTCCGCAGCGTACATCTCCGGCCTGCCGCTGCCCGGCGGCAGGTCGCCGCGCAGGGCGACGATATGGCGAATACCGTTGTTCCAGTAATCGCTGGCAATCGCCTTCAGCTCATCGCGGGTGGCGTCGATGCAGGTCAGGTGCGGCGCCGCTTCAAGGCCGGTTCGCTCTTTAATGCCTTTGATGATGCTGTGGGTGCGGTCGCGCTCGCCGGAGTTGGCGCCGTAGGTGACAGAGACAAACTTCGGCTTCAGGCTGCTCAGCCGATCGATAGAGGCCCACAGGGTCTGCTCCATTTCACTGCTGCGCGGTGGGAAGAATTCAAAGGAAACATTAATCTGCCCCTGCACTTCCGCCAGGCTCTGGTTCAGGGCTTCCTGGTGGCTGGCGTGAAAAAAGCTCATACCTTACCTCTATTTGTCGCTGCGTTGATTTGTTGTTTTGCGAACTTCTATACGTTTAGACGTCCAGATGTAAAAATGAACGAAAAGCGCCCCGGCGTCAACAGAAAAAACGGCAGAAAAGGTGAGGAGTATTCAGGGAAGGTGAAAGTCCTGCATGATGAGGGCCAGCGCTGCCTGACGTCCTCACGCTCTCCGGCAGGGAGAGCGTGAGGGGTTGCGGGATCTACAGCAGCTGCGCCAGGCGGTTAATGTCTGACTGAATCGCCCCGGCGGTGACGTCGCGCCCGGCGCCCGGGCCGCGGATCACCAGCGGGTTATCGCGATACCAGCGGCTCTCGATGGCGAAGACGTTATCGCACGGCAGCAGCGCCGCCAGCGGGTGCTCGGGGCGGACGGCCTCAACGCCGACGCGCGCCTTGCCGTTGGCGTCGAAGCGCGCCACGTAGCGCAGCACCAGCCCCAGCTCCTGCGCGGCCTCGAGGCGCTGAACCATCTGATCGTTCAGCTCATCGCAGTTCTCGAAGAAGTGGTCAACGGACTCCTCCTCGCAGTGCGGCGGCACCAGCGACTCAACGCGCACCTGATCCGGCTCGATGTCGTAGCCCGCTTCGCGGGCGAGGATCACCAGCTTGCGCATCACGTCCTTGCCGGAGAGATCCACCCGCGGATCGGGTTCGGTCAGCCCCTGCTGCCAGGCCTGATCCACCAGCTCGGTAAACGGCACCGTGCCGTCGAACTGCAGGAACAGCCAGGAGAGGGTGCCGGAGAAAATGCCGCTGATGGCCAGAATGCTGTCGCCGCTGTCGCGCAGATCGCGCACGGTGTAGTTCACCGGCAGGCCCGCGCCGACGGTGGCGTTATACAGCCAGTGGCGGCCGGTCTTCTCAAAGGCGTTGTGGATCTGCCGGTACTTATCGCTGTTGCTGGCCCCGGCCAGCTTGTTGGCGCTGATGACGTGGAAGCCGTGGCTGGCGAAATCCAGATACTGATCGGCCAGCTGCTCGCTGGCGGTGACGTCCAGCACCACCAAATCATCATACGGGTGGGCGCGCATCCACAGGAACAGCGATTCCTCGTCCTGCTCGACGGCTTCATCGTTAAAGAACGCCAGCGCGCGGCTGGCGTCCAGCCCGTCGTAGCTCAGCAGGCTGCGGCGGCTGTCCACGACGCCCGCCAGCACAAACTCAAAGCCGGTGCGGGCGGAGAGCTGGCTCTGCTCGCGGGCAAACAGCTCCAGCCAGCGGGAACCGATATTGCCTTTGCCAAACAGCACCAGGCCGATACGCTTTTCGGCGCGGAACAGGGACTGGTGCAGGCCCTGGATCAGGCTTTCGGTCGGGCCGGTGCGCAGCACCGCCACCAGGCTGATGCCGTCCTCAGACTGCCAGGTAAACTCCACCGGCTGCCCCTTCATCTGCTGCCAGAAGCGGTGGCAGTGCAGCGGGTTGCGGGTCACGCCCGCGCCGACCATCGCCACCAGCGCCAGCCCCTGACGCAGGCGCAGCTCGCCGGGAAGGCCCGCTTCGTCCAGCAGCTTGAGGGCGCTGTCTGCCACCTCGCTGGTGTAGCAGAACTGCAGCAGGTGGCGGTCATTGTGCACGCCCACCGCCAGCGGGCGGATCTGCCCGCGCTTGAGGATCAGGTCAATTTCTTTATGCGCCAGCCTGAAGTCCTGCCCGGCGGGCACCTGGAACTCAATCAGGCAAACGTCGTCATGGCTGGTGACAATTCGCGCGCCGGTGCCGGAGGCCAGCACGCGCTCGATGCGGGTTGAGCCCTGATCCGGCGTATAGCTGCAGCGCAGCTGCAGGTCGATGTCGCTACCGGAGACCGGCTGCAGGGTGCGGGCGTGCAGCACCGGCGCGGCGAGGCGCGCCAGTTCGCTGGCTTCGTCGAGGCGCAGCAGCGGCAGCAGGCAGGCGTCCTTCACTTTGCGCGGATCGGCGCTGTAAACCCCCGCCACGTCGCTCCAGATGGTGACGCGGGAGACGCCCGCCAGGGCACCAATCTGGGTGGCCGAATAGTCGGAGCCGTTGCGCCCGAGGAGCACCGTCTCACCGGCGCCGTTGCGGCTGATAAAGCCGGTCACCACCAGCCGCTTGTGCGGATGCTGGGCCAGCAGCTGTTGGAGCAGCGGGAAGGAGAGCCCTTCATCCACCTGCGGCTGCGCGGCGCGCTCGGCGCGCAGGAAGTCGCGGGCGTCAAGCCAGGCGGCGTCCAGCCCCTGCTGCTGCAGCACGGCCGCCATCAGCCTCGCGGACCAGATTTCGCCGTGGCCGACCACCTCGGCGTAAACGGCATCGGTAACGCCGCCGTCAAGCAGCGCCGCCAGGCGCTCCAGGTCGTGAATAAACTGCGTAATCAGGCCGTCGGCTATCTCTGCCGGCAGCAGGCCGGTCACCAGCTCTGTCTGATAGCGGCGCAGGGACTGCTGCACCTGATGGGCGGAGAGTCGGTCGCTCTGGCTGAGCTTCAGCCAGCCGATCAGCTGGTTGGTGGTGCTGCCCGCGGCGGACACTACCATCAGGTCATCAGCCTGCGAGTGCTCGGCCATAATGCCGGCCACGCGCAGGTAACACTTCACGTCCGCAAGGCTGCTGCCGCCAAACTTATGCAGCTGGCGACCCTTCGCCCCTGCCTGCGCTATCACACTCATGCTTACCTCTCTTTTGCTGCCCGGAACCCATTTTCCAGGTCGGCAATTAAATCTTCACTGTCTTCAATACCGGTCGAAATACGCAGCAGGGTCTCAGAGATCCCGGCCGCCGCGCGCGCCTCCGGCGCCATGCCCGCGTGGGTCATGGTCGCGGCGTGGGAGATAAGACTCTCAACGCCGCCGAGCGATTCGGCCAGAGTGAACAGCGACAGCCCGCCGAGGAACCGGCGCAGCGTCTCTTCATCGCCGTCCAGTTCAAAGCTGAGCATCGCGCCAAACCCTTTCTGCTGCCGGGCGGCTATCTCGTGGCCCTGATTTTCCGGCAGGGAAGGATGATACAGCTTTTTCACCAGCGGTTGCTGCCGGAGATAGTCAACAATTGCGCTGGCGTTGCGCTGGGCAGCCTCCATGCGCGGCGACAGCGTGCGTAAACCGCGCAGCAGCAAGTAGCTGTCGAAGGCGCTGCCGGTGACGCCGATATTATTCGCCCACCACGCCAGCTCGGTAACGGTATCGGCGTCTTTGGCGATCACCACGCCCGCCACCACGTCAGAGTGGCCGTTGAGGTACTTGGTGCAGGAGTGCAGCACCAGATCGGCCCCCAGCGCCAGCGGATTTTGCAGGGCCGGGCTGAGGAAGGTGTTATCCACCACGCTGACCGCGCCGGCTTCGCGGGCCAGGCGGCAAATTTTCGCGATATCCACCACCCGCAGCAGCGGGTTGCTCGGGCTTTCCACCAGCACCAGCTTCGGTTTCTCCGCCAGCGCCGCCTTCAGCGCCTGCTCATCGCCCTGGTCAACGAACAGCACCCGGTAACAGCCGCGCTTCGCAAGGCTATCGAACAGGCGATAGCTGCCGCCGTAGCAGTCGTGCGGGGCCACCAGCAAATCACCGGGATTCAGGTACACTGTAGTGACCAGATGGATAGCCGACATGCCGGTATTGGTCAGCACTGCGCCAGCGCCGCCCTCCAGTTCGGCCAGCGCGCGCTGGACCACATCGCGGGTCGGGTTGCCGCGGCGGGAGTAATCGTGAGCGCGCGGCTCATTGAAGCCGGTGAAATTATAGGTGCTGGAGAGATGAATCGGCGGGACAACGCAGCCGTACTGCTCGTCGTCATTTAATCCGCTGCGTACTGCGATAGTGGCTGGTTTACGCGTCATGGTGGTTCATTCCTGGGCTGAGCAATGAAAAACAGACCACAGAGTAACCATTGCCATAATAGACGTCAATACATCTGGACATCTAAACTTCTTTGCGTATAGATTGAGCTACAGCACAATAGCCGTTAAAATTATAGGCATTGCGCACGTTCGCCGCACGCAGGCAGATGTCACGGCCTCCCCGCTACGGTAAACTGTGTGAAATTATTGGCCCGAACGCGGGTTCGGCCTTCATATTAATGACGAGAGGATAAGGTATCTCATGGCTGAATGGAGCGGCGAATATATCAGCCCCTACGCTGAGCACGGTAAGAAGAGTGAGCAGGTTAAAAAAATTACGGTGTCCATTCCTCTGAAGGTGTTAAAGATCCTCACCGATGAACGCACGCGCCGCCAGGTCAATAACCTGCGCCACGCCACCAACAGCGAGCTGCTGTGCGAAGCGTTCCTGCATGCATTTACTGGCCAGCCGTTGCCGAATGATGTCGACCTGCGTAAAGAGCGCAGTGATGAAATTCCGGAAGAGGCAAAAGTGATTATGCGTGAGCTGGGCATTGACCCGGATACGTGGGAGTACTGACAGTCGGGTACAAAAAAGGCGCCGCTGGCGCCTTTTTTTCGGGAAACTTATTTTTTGCTGCCCGGTACGCTGAAGCGCTTGTTGAAGCGGTCAACGCGGCCACCGGTCGCAACGTCACGCTGCTTGCCAGTGTAGAACGGGTGGCATTTTGCGCACACGTCCAGGTTCAGATCGTGACCAACGGTGGAGTTGATTTTGATCACGTTACCGCAAGAGCAGCTTGCAGTGATTTCTTCGTATTTCGGGTGAATACCTTGTTTCATGGGAGAACCTCAATTAAGGCCGCGTCGCTCTTCCAGCCCTGACGCCAGACACCACGCGATGTTGAATAATAGATCTCTGATGCCGGATGCACCAAAGGCGGCGAATCATACAGAATTTGGGCAGCTAATGCAAACTGATCCGCACCTCTGCTCTGAGTAATGTGTATACTGATGCGCCACTTTTCAAGTCAGGAAGATCCGATGCCCGTTGTCCACGTTGCCCTGCCCGTTCCGCTGGCCCGCACCTTTGACTACCTGCTGCCCGACGGCGGCCGCGTCGAAGCCGGCTGCCGCGTGCGCGTGCCGTTCGGCAAGCAGCAGGAGCGCGTGGGGATCGTGGTGGCGGTCAGCGAAGAGAGCGAACTGCCGCGCGGCGAGCTGAAAAGCGTCGCCGAGGTGCTCGATACGGAGCCGGTCTATACGCCGTCGGTGTGGAAGCTGCTGCTGTGGGCGGCGGAGTACTACCATCATCCTATCGGCGACGTGCTGTTCCACGCCCTGCCCATTATGCTGCGCCAGGGCAAGCCCGCCAGCGCCGCGCCGCTGTGGTACTGGTTTGCCACCGAGCAGGGGCTGGCCGTCGACCTCAATGCCCTGAAGCGCTCGCCAAAGCAGCAGCAGGCGCTTGCCGCCCTGCGCCAGGGCAAAATCTGGCGCCACCAGGTGGCGGAGCTGGAGTTCAACGACGCGGCCCTGCAGGGGCTGCGCAAAAAAGGCTACTGCGAACTGGCAAGCGAAGCGCCTGCCGTGGCCGACTGGCGGCAGGACTATAAGGTCAGCGGCGAACGCCTGCGCCTCAATACCGAGCAGGCCACCGCCGTGGGCGCTATCCACAGCGCGATGGGCAGCTTCTCGGCCTGGCTGCTGGCGGGCGTCACCGGCTCCGGCAAGACCGAAGTCTATCTCAGCGTGCTGGAGAACGTGCTGGCCCAGGGCAAGCAGGCGCTGGTGATGGTGCCGGAAATCGGCCTGACGCCGCAGACCATCGCCCGCTTTCGCGAGCGCTTTAACGCCCCGGTAGAAGTCCTGCACTCGGCGCTCAACGACGGCGAGCGGCTCGCCGCCTGGCTGAAGGCAAAAAGCGGCGAGGCGGCTATCGTGATCGGCACCCGCTCATCGCTGTTTACGCCCTTTAAAAACCTCGGCGTCATCGTTATCGACGAAGAGCACGATAGCTCCTACAAGCAGCAGGAGGGCTGGCGCTATCACGCCCGGGATCTCGCCGTCTGGCGCGCCCACAACGAGCAGATCCCGATTATCCTCGGTTCAGCCACCCCGGCGCTGGAAACGCTGCACAACGTGCGCCAGCGCAAGTACCACCAGTTGAAGCTGACTAAGCGCGCGGGCAGCGCCCGGCCGGCCAATCAGCACGTGCTGGATCTCAAGAATCAGCAGCTGCAGGCCGGGCTGTCGCCGGCCCTCATCAGCCGTATGCGCCAGCATCTGCAGGCGGACAATCAGGTGATCCTGTTCCTCAACCGCCGCGGCTACGCCCCGGCGCTGCTCTGCCACGACTGCGGGTGGATTGCCGAATGTCCGCGCTGCGACAGCTACTACACACTGCACCAGGCCCAGCGCCACCTGCGCTGCCACCACTGCGACAGCCAGCGGCCTATTCCGCGCCAGTGCCCCTCCTGCGGTTCGACGCACCTGGTGCCGGTGGGCCTCGGCACCGAACAGCTGGAAGAGGCGCTGCAGCCGCTGTTTCCCGGCGTGCCTGTCTCCCGCGTCGACCGCGACACTACCAGCCGCAAAGGTGCCCTCGAACAGTATCTGGCCGAGGTGCACCGCGGCGGGGCGCGGATCCTTATCGGCACCCAGATGCTGGCGAAAGGCCACCACTTTCCCGACGTCACGCTGGTGGCGCTGCTCGACGTTGACGGCGCGCTCTTTTCCGCCGACTTCCGCTCGGCGGAGCGCTTTGCCCAGCTTTACACCCAGGTTTCCGGGCGCGCCGGGCGCGCCGGCAAGCAGGGGGAGGTGATTTTGCAAACTCACCATCCTGAACACCCTCTATTGCAAACGCTGCTGCATCAGGGCTACGACGCCTTTGCCCAGCAGGCGCTGGCGGAGCGCCAGACCCTGCAGCTGCCGCCCTGGACCAGCCACGTACTGATCCGCGCCGAGGACCACGACAACCAGCAGGCGCCGCTGTTTTTGCAGCAGCTGCGCAACCTTCTGCAGGCGAGCCCGCTGGCCGACGATAAGCTCTGGCTGCTCGGGCCGGTGCCGGCCCTGGCGCCAAAGCGCGGCGGCCGCTGGCGCTGGCAAATCGTCCTCCAGCACCCTTCACGCCTGCGTCTTGCCCATATCGTCAGCGGCGCGCTGGCGCTGATTAATACGCTGCCCGCGTCACGAAAAGTGAAGTGGGTACTGGACGTCGATCCGATAGAGGGGTAAGCGCAAGCCTGCGAACTGGATCGTAAAATTTAACATCCATCACAGTTTTTATGAAAATTCTGTAACTCCCCGCACAGACAATCTGATACAAAAAGAGCGTGTGGTCAGGGACAGTGGACGCCTCTGGGCCGGTCAGCGAGGAGAAGCCAGGTGAAGTGCAAAAAGCAGGTTGTCGCAGCAACCATGAAGGATGTAGCCCAGAAAGCGAATGTCTCAACGGCAACCGTTTCCCGGGCGCTGATGAACCCCGAGAAAGTCTCTCAGAGTACCCGCAGTAAAGTGGAACAGGCGGCGCTGGACGTAGGCTATTTGCCGCAGTCGATGGGCCGGAACCTCAAGCGCAACGAATCGCGTACCCTGCTGGTGATTGTTCCCGATATCTGCGATCCCTTCTTTAGCGAAATTATTCGCGGTGTTGAAATCACTGCCGTAGAGCACGGCTACCTGGTACTGATTGGCGACTGCGCCCATCAGAATCAGCAGGAAAAAACCTTTATCGACCTGATCATCACCAAACAGATTGACGGCATGCTGCTGCTGGGTTCCCGCCTGCCGTTCGACGCCGGCGTTGAAGAGCAGCGCAATCTGCCGCCGATGGTGATGGCGAACGAATTTGCGCCGGAACTGGAGCTGCCGACGGTACATATCGACAATCTCACCGCCGCCTTCAACGCCGTTAACTATCTGCACGAACTGGGCCACCAGCGCATCGGCTGTATCGCCGGGCCGGAAGAGATGCCGCTGTGCCACTACCGCCTGCAGGGTTACGTTCAGGCCCTGCGCCGCAGCGGTATTACGGTCGATCCGCACTATATCGCCCGCGGCAACTTTACCTTTGAAGCCGGCGCCAGCGCGATGGCGCAGCTGCTGGACCTGCCTCAGCCGCCCACCGCCGTTTTCTGCCACAGCGATATTATGGCGCTGGGCGCCCTGTCGCTGGCCAAGCGCCGGGGACTGAAGGTGCCGGATAATCTGTCGATTATCGGCTTCGATAACATCTCCCTGACGGAGTTCTGCGATCCGCCGCTGACCACCGTGTCGCAGCCGCGCTTCGCCATTGGCCGCGAGGCGATGCTGCTGCTGCTCGATCAGTTGAACGGTCAGAGCGTCAGGAGCGGATCCCGGCTGCTGGACTGTGAGCTGATCGTTCGCGGCAGTACCGCAAAAAATAAGTCCTGACCCGGGGCGCTTTCAGACTTCATGTTCTGGTCAAAGGCCCGCCGCTTAAGTAACATGGCGGGCTGACGAACGAATAAATACAGCGAAACGACAGTGGCACAACGAGATTATGTACGCCGCAGCCAGCCGGCTCCTTCGCGGCGCAAAAAGGGTCCCTCCAGGAATACCCGTAAAAAGCAGGGCAGCCAGCTTGCGGTTTCTCCGGCAATGGTTGCTATTGCGGCCGCCGTACTGGTGGCCTTTATCGGCGGTCTGTACTTTATTACCCACCATAAAAAAGAAGAAGCCGAGGCCCTGAAAAGCCGTCAGGTGACGGGCAACGGCCTGCCGCCGAAGCCGGAAGAGCGCTGGCGCTATATCAAAGAGCTGGAGAGCCGCCAGCCCGGCGTGCGTGCGCCTACCGAACCTTCCGCCGGCGGCGAGGTGAAAAATACCGATCAGCTGACCAACGAACAGCGCCAGCTGCTGGCCCAGATGCAGGCGGATATGCGCCAGCAGCCGACGCAGCTGACGGAAGTCCCGTGGAACGAACAGACGCCGGAGCAGCGCAAGCAGACCCTGCAGCGCCAGCGCGTGGCGCAGCAGCAGGTTCAGCAACAGCAGCAAACTCAGCAGCAGTGGACGCAGAGCCAGCCGGTGCAGGCGCCGCGTTCACAGCAGCGTCCGGTTGAGCAGCCGCGTAGCGCGCAGAACCAACCGGCCCAGCAGCCGCGCAAACCGGCCAGCAATCAGCAGCCGTATCAGGATCTGCTGCAGACCCCGGCGCATACCGCCGCCAGCCAGCCGAAAGCGCAGCAGTCGGCCCCGGTGACCCGCGAGCCAGAGCCTGCTAAGCAGGCCCAGACGCAGGATGAACGCCGCTGGATGATCCAGTGCGGCTCGTTCAAAGGCGCCGAGCAGGCAGAAACCACCCGCGCGAAGCTGGCGTTTGAAGGTTTTGATTCCCACATCACCACCAATAACGGCTGGAATCGGGTAGTCATCGGTCCGGTAAAAGGCAAAGCCAGCGCCGACGCCACGCTCTCCCGCCTGAAGGCTTCCGGCCACGGAAACTGCATTCGTCTCGCCGCCGGGGGTTGAAACCCCTAAAAACCCCCCCATCTATAATTCCATTCTGCCCCGTACTCTGTGCGGGGCCTCTGTTTTAAGCTTTACACCCAGAGGGGGCTCCTCGTGACAACAATAGTAAGTGTTCGCCGTAACGGTCATGTCGTTATCGCTGGTGATGGTCAGGCAACCCTTGGCAATACCGTGATGAAAGGCAACGTCAAAAAAGTACGTCGTCTGTACAACGACAAAGTGATCGCGGGCTTCGCTGGTGGTACAGCGGACGCCTTCACGCTGTTTGAGCTGTTCGAACGGAAGCTGGAGATGCACCAGGGTCACCTGGTCAAGGCCGCCGTTGAACTTGCCAAAGACTGGCGTACCGACCGCATGCTGCGCAAGCTGGAGGCCCTGCTGGCCGTAGCCGACGAAAATGCGTCGCTGATCATCACCGGTAACGGCGATGTGGTGCAGCCGGAAAATGACCTGATTGCCATCGGCTCCGGCGGTCCCTACGCCCAGGCCGCAGCCCGTGCCCTGCTCGAAAATACCGAGATGAGCGCGCGCGACATCGCTGTGAAGGCGTTGGATATTGCAGGCGATATCTGCATCTATACCAACCACAATCACACCATCGAAGAATTGACCGCCAAAGCGTAAGGATCACCCATGTCTGAAATGACCCCACGCGAAATTGTCAGCGAACTGAACAAACACATTATCGGCCAGGATGCGGCCAAGCGCTCCGTGGCAATTGCCCTGCGCAACCGCTGGCGCCGTATGCAGCTCGACGAAGAGCTGCGCCATGAAGTCACCCCGAAAAACATTCTGATGATAGGCCCGACCGGCGTCGGTAAAACGGAAATCGCCCGCCGCCTGGCCAAGCTCGCCAATGCGCCGTTCATCAAGGTAGAAGCGACGAAGTTCACCGAAGTGGGCTATGTCGGTAAAGAAGTGGACTCTATCATCCGCGATCTGACCGATGCCGCGGTAAAAATGGTGCGCATGCAGTCCATCGATAAAAACCGCTACCGCGCGGAAGAGATGGCGGAAGAGCGCATTCTCGACGTGCTGATCCCGCCGGCAAAAAATAACTGGGGCCAGAACGAGGTTAAAGAAGAGCCGTCCGCGGCCCGCCAGGCGTTCCGTAAAAAGCTGCGCGAAGGCCAGCTGGACGATAAAGAGATTGAAATCGATCTCGCCGCAGCGCCGATGGGCGTGGAGATCATGGCGCCTCCGGGCATGGAAGAGATGACCAGCCAGCTGCAGTCGATGTTCCAGAACCTCGGCGGCCAGAAGCAGAAGCCGCGCAAGCTGAAGATCAAAGACGCCATGAAGCTGCTGATTGAAGAAGAAGCGGCGAAGCTGGTGAATCCGGAAGAGCTGAAGCAGGATGCCATCGATGCCGTTGAGCAGCACGGGATCGTGTTTATCGACGAAATCGACAAAATCTGTAAGCGCGGCGGCAATTCGTCCGGCCCGGACGTTTCCCGCGAAGGCGTGCAGCGCGACCTGCTGCCGCTGGTAGAAGGCTGCACCGTCTCGACCAAACACGGGATGGTGAAGACCGACCACATTCTGTTTATCGCCTCCGGCGCGTTCCAGGTCGCCAGCCCGTCTGACCTGATCCCGGAACTGCAGGGTCGTCTGCCGATCCGCGTTGAGCTGAAGGCGCTGACGACGGAAGATTTTGAGCGTATTCTGACCGAACCGAATGCCTCCGTCACCGTGCAGTACAAAGCGCTGATGGCCACCGAAGGGGTAAACATCGAGTTCACCGAAAGCGGTATCAAGCGCATCGCCGAAGCCGCCTGGCAGGTAAACGAGACCACCGAGAACATCGGTGCCCGCCGCCTGCACACGGTACTTGAGCGCCTGATGGAGGATATCTCCTACGATGCCAGCGAACTGGGCGGTGAGTCCATTACCATCGATGCGGAATACGTAAGTAAGCACCTCGATGCGCTGGTGGCAGATGAAGATCTGAGCCGTTTTATTCTATAATCGCGGTTATTGCATTTTCATCACTGTTGGTGGGGGCTCTTTGCCCCCATTTTTATTGGCCGGAACTATGACTGAATACTCAAATTACGCAAAATCATTCAAGCTGCATCAAGGCGGCAAGGGAGTGACAAATTCGTCGGGAACGAATTTGTCCAGCCAAAGGCTGGCCTCCGGTGAGAGACAGGAGTCTCTCATCAATCCCCGGGAGCTTACTGGAGTAAGTGACCGGGGTGAACGAGCGCAGCCAACGCAGAGGCAGCTTGAAGGATGACGCGTATTAACCGCTCTCAGGCCTGGCTGGAAAGCCTGCGTCCCAAAACATTACCGCTGGCCTTTTCTGCGATTATCGTCGGCATTGCGCTGGCCTGGTGGCAGGGCCACTTCGATCCGCTGGTCGCCGCGCTGGCGCTGGTGACCGCCGGGCTGCTGCAGATCCTCTCCAATCTGGCCAATGACTACGGCGATGCGGTGAAGGGCAGCGATAAGCCGGACCGCCTCGGCCCGCTGCGCGGGATGCAGAAGGGCGTCATCACCCAGGCAGAAATGAAGCGGGCGCTGATGATAACCGTGGGCCTTATCTGCGTTTCCGGCCTGGCACTGCTGCTGGTGGCGTATCAGAGCGTGGAGGATTTTATCGGCTTTCTGGTGCTCGGCCTGCTCGCCATGGTGGCCGCCATTACCTACACCGTCGGCACGCGCCCCTACGGCTATATCGGGCTGGGCGATATTTCGGTGCTGGTGTTCTTTGGCTGGCTGAGCGTGATCGGCAGCTGGTATCTGCAGGCGCACACTGTGGAAGCGATTATGTTTCTGCCCGCCACCGCCTGCGGCCTGCTGGCCACCGCGGTGCTGAATATAAATAATCTGCGCGATATCAACAGCGATCGCGAGAACGGAAAAAACACCCTCGCCGTGCGTCTCGGCCCGGTTAATGCCCGCCGCTACCACGCCTGTCTGTTGATGGGCACCCTGGTGTGCCTGGCCCTGTTCAATCTCATCGCCGTGCACACGCTGTGGGGCTGGCTGTTCCTGCTGGCAACGCCGCTGCTCGTTAAGCAGGCGCGATTTGTTATCCGCCACCCGGATCCGGCCGACATGCGTCCGATGCTGGAGCGCACGGTCAAAGCGGCGCTTTTGACTAACCTGCTGTTTGTCATCGGCATTGTGCTCAGCCATGCGCTGGCTTAACTGACAAATATCAATTAACAATTGATGATTTTGCCAACAACGCGTTTCACACGATATACTGAAACAACTCGCGGCAACAGAAGTTAACCCTATGAAATACGATACATCCGAGCTTTGCGACATCTACCAGGAAGATGTCAATGTCGTTGAACCGCTGTTCTCCAACTTTGGCGGACGGTCGTCGTTTGGTGGACAGATCATTACGGTGAAGTGTTTCGAGGACAACGGGCTACTGTACGATATGCTCGAAGAGAACGGCCGTGGCCGCATTCTGCTGGTCGACGGCGGCGGCTCCGTGCGCCGGGCGCTGATTGACGCCGATCTCGGCAAGCTGGCGGTGCAGAACGAATGGGAAGGGATCGTGGTCTACGGCGCGGTGCGCCAGGTGGACGATCTTGAAGAGCTTGACCTGGGGATCCAGGCGCTGGCGGCCATTCCGGTGGGGGCCGCGGGCGAAGGCATCGGCGAGAGCGATGTGCGCGTTAACTTCGGCGGCGTCACCTTCTTCTCCGGCGATCATCTGTATGCCGACAATACCGGCATTATCCTCTCGGAAGACGCGCTCGATATCGAATAAACGGCTTTCATGTGAAAAGGGCCTTCTCAGTGAGAAGGCCCTTTTTGTTTTAGTAGAGCTTTTTCGCGCAGTCCATCATGTCGGTTCTGAACGGACGCTTCATGTTTTCAATGGCGTCGATGATGTCGTGATGCACCAGCTTCTCGTTCTGAATGCCGACGCAGCGGCCGCCGTAGCCTTCCAGCAGCAGTTCAATGGCGTAAGCGCCCATGCGCGAAGCCAGAATACGGTCATAAGGCACCGGCGATCCGCCGCGCTGAATATGGCCGAGGACGGTAGCGCGGGTTTCGCGGCCGGTCTCTTTCTCGATGTAGTGCGCCAGTTCGTCCACGTCGCACATGTGCTCGGTGATCGCCACGATAGCGTGTTTCTTCCCTTTCGCGATGCCGGCTTTGATTTCAGAGACCAGATCGTCGCGGCTGAACTCGACTTCCGGTACTACCACGAACTCGCAGCCGCCGGCGATGGCCGCCGCCAGAGTCAGGTCGCCGCAGTAGCGGCCCATCACTTCAACGATGGAGATACGCTGGTGCGAGGAGGAGGTGTCGCGCAGTCGGTCGATCGCCTCTACGACGGTGCCCAGCGCGGTGAAGAAGCCGATGGTATAGTCGGTGCCTTTGATGTCGTTATCAATGGTACCCGGCAGGCCGATGCAGGGAAAACCCATCTCGGTCAGGCGCTTGGCGCCCATATAGGAACCGTCGCCGCCGATGACCACCAGCGCATCCAGGCCGCGACGCTTCATGTTTTCGATAGCCACGGCGCGGATGTGCTCTTCGCGGAATTCCGGGAAGCGCGCGGAGCCGAGGAAGGTACCGCCGCGATTAATCATGTCAGACACGCTGTAGCGGTCGAGCTGAACCATGCGATCTTCGTACAGACCGAGGTAACCATCATAGATACCAAATACCTCAAGTCCTTCCGTCAGCGCTGCGCGCACTACGCCGCGGATGGCAGCGTTCATGCCTGGCGCATCACCGCCGCTTGTCAACACACCGATTTTCTTAATCATGACTACCTCTGAACTTAGGAATACTCAAATTATTCTGTTGCCCGAAGCACTACTACCCTCACCAGGGGCGACCCACTATGAGAAATAGTATATCAAGCGCTCCGTGCTGAATTGATTCAGGTCACGCCAACTGGCGGTAATTCATACAAAAAAAGTCGACACAGCCCACACTTTTACAACGAATCTCTTACAACCAGGCCTTCGCGCCGTTCGGAAGGCACAACCGAACAGGGGTCCTGATGAATAATGACATCGGAGCCGGGAAAGCGCGCCAATATCGCCTGCTCGACCTCTTCTGCAACCCGATGGGCCTCAACCAGCGGCAGATTATCTTCCATTTCCAAATGAATCTGAATAAAGCGGGTCGGCCCTGACTGCCGCGTACGAAGGTCGTGCGCACCGCTCACGCCCGGCCAGGCGGTGACGATATCGCTGATTTCCTGACGCTCTTCGTCAGGCAACGCGCGATCCAGAAGGGACTGTACGGCCTCGTAGCCCATTTGCAGAGCGCTGTATAGAATATAGACGCCAATCCCCAATGCAAACAGCGCATCGGCGCGGTGCCAGCCGTACCACGATAGCGCCAGCGCAATTAATATCGCGCCATTCATCATAACATCAGACTGATAGTGCAGCATGTCGGCACGTACCGCCTGGCTGCGCGTCTTACGCACGACCCAGCGCTGAAAAGTCACCAGAACCAGGGTGCTGACCAGCGCAATCACCGTCACCAGCATCCCAATGCCCGGCTGATTCATCGGCTGCGGGTTGACCAGGTGCTGCAGGCCGGTCAGGAACAGAAACAGCGCTGAGCCGGAGATAAACATGCTCTGCGCCAGCGCCGCCAGCGACTCCGCCTTACCGTGGCCGAAGGTGTGCTCATCATCGGCGGGCTGCAGCGAGTAGCGCACCACTAGCAGATTGGTCAGCGAGGCGGCAATATCCACCAGAGAATCCACCAGCGCCGCCAGAATACTGACCGAGCCGGTGTACCACCAGGCGACAATTTTTATCAGCAGCAGGACAGAGGCCATCGCCGTTGCCGCCACCGCCGCCCGGCTGACGAGGCGGCCGTAGGATTGATCCATAAATACTCCAGATGTTTGCTGGGGGGTATTATAGCGGAATGTGAACACGGGCTAAGGACGAAAAAAGGACAAAAAAAACCCCTCATCATGAGGGGGAAGACAGGGATGGTGAAGAAATCCGTCCAGTAACACAATGGAATAAAAGGATTTATTCTAATCTTCGTCTACATTTTGACTACACTTCGACAAAAAAAAGCCCCGTTCATTACGGGGCTGCACACCGCATTACTTCCATCCACACGCTTTTTGAAGTGGCTTCAATGCCTCTGACAGACCAGCAACATCAAATGTCGCACTCACGGGACTTTCATTGTAAGGCGTGATCTGAGTAAACATTGAGTTAGCCTGGCTCAGCGCCTTGACGAACTCGATGACATTGCCACGATAAAATACCGATTTGGTATCGCTAGATATGTCCCATGTTTTCGTTTTTGCCTTCTGTTTATCCAGGCGAGACAACATCTGTGTTTCGTTCAACCCAAGATAGGTATCCCAATTGAGGAAAAGTTCTGTTTTTTTCTCGCGGCAAGTGATGTAAAGACTTGGTGTGATCGATTCACCAAACTGCGACCGGAAAGAATCATTAGCAGAAAGGCTAACATAAACATTCTCTGAATCATCCACGGGTGAAGTTTTCGTGGATACCTGCCATTTTCCAACTCCTACAACTGGCTTAGCTTCTTCGGCTACTTTCGGTGGAAGAACCTTATCGTAACAAGCTAAACGCGCATCACTTTTTGCCTCGGATTGGCATTTCATTAATGCGTCATTGTTAATATCGGCTTTAACTGGTTCTACCGCATACGCTGTTGATACAGCAGAAGAGCAAAGCGCCATAGCAATGATTATCTTTTTCATACCATTACCTTTCATGATTTCGGGCGAGTAAAGAAAACAAACATTCCGATAATGATATCGCCAATAACCCAGATGGTTCCCAGCATCATCATCCCCAGCCCCGTACCAATTGCGGCTCCGGCCCGTTCTGCGTCTGAGGCTGCGTTATTGATAACGTCACTACTGCCGCCAGCCCCGGCAAAAATGCAATAGATCATAAAGATGTTAAACAGGATAAATATCCACTTAACGATCTTGCCAAAAAATGAGCGCTTCGGCTTTCTGACCTGATGGCCGCAAGACGGGCATTTAAACGCTGAATCACTAATTTCTTTACTGCATTCCGGGCAGTTTACTAATGCCATTTTCCTAGACTCCATAGACATGGTTACATAACCGCCATAAAGCCTATCAGTTGATTTTGTTTGAATAAATAAAAATTAACCCGCCATATAGGCGGGTTATTTTAGAGTGCCAGCGATAACTGATCTTCGCCGTGGTGACTTCGTGGAAAAGCTTCTTGTGGCACCATCGCGCCGGGCGCTGGCTGGGTCTGGTTTAGTGAACCGTCTATTTCCGTCATGCTGGTGAAACAGTACCCGCACAACATATTTTGACACTGGTGATAGCTGCGCCGTACAAGCAAACTCAGCTCAACGCTGGTTCTGGTTTTTGCTATTGCACGGCAGCGAGGACAGCGCATTGCCATACGCGGGCCTCCTTTCAGGACTGGTTAATATCAACGCAAGTATAACGCTTAAGACGTTGAATCGTCACTCTCCGCTGTCCAGTCGTCGATTTTTACTTCCAGTTCCAGCGACGTGGTAAATCCTCCCCCGCCAATATCATGAACGCACCGCGTTATCGTCCAGTTCCCACTGTCGATCGTGGACTTAAAGCCGTAGACGCTGGCGGGCTGTTCCGGGTACAAATCTGCGCGGCCGCGTGCCAGGGTGATGCTGAACGTCGCCGCTCCACGCTGCAACTCCCGCCACTTAGCCGCGGCGGCACGCTTCGCCGCCTTTTCCGTCTTGAAGGTTTTACGGATAACAAAAACGTTACCTTCGGCCCCGGCCAGATAATCCCCCTCTTTTTTGCTTGATGCGGGCTCTTTCTTTTTGGCCTGGCTGGTTCGTCGTCTGCGGGTGGTTTTCTTCACGGTAGTGGATGGTTTTTTGCCAAAGTTGAGATCAAGCCAGTATGCAGTTACGCCCGTGTACGCGTCGCGGTCAGCTACGTTAAACCGATGTTTATCACCGCTTGACCGGACGATCTCGATCACCGGCAACGGCTTGCCGCTTTGCGTCACTCCCTTGCCCGGCGTGATAAACAGAAGCATACCGTTCTTAATGGTTGCCACCGCGCCCAGCATTTCGGCCATGCGCGTTAAGAAACTGATATCTGATTCACTCGTCTGATCGGCGTGGTCTATCTCAATCTTCGCCAGTTCTTCGCTGACACCCGCACGCAGATCGTAGCGGCTGGCAATGCTGGCGACCACATCCCCCACGGTAATATCGTGCCAGCTATATTCCCTCTTCACGTTGAAGGTATCGCGGAAATCTGCGCTTCTGGCACTGATCGTTAGCTGGTCAGGCGGGCCAGAGTGGCCTATTTCGTCAACCGTATAGACGCCCTTAAAAACCAATGGATCATTATCCCAGCCCAGCGCCACCGATATCTTTGCGCCGCGTGATGGTAATGCTACCTGCCCGTCTGCATCATCCAGAGTCAGATCCAGCGTGTCCGCTTCAAAGCCCCGGTTATCTGTCAGGGAAAGGGAGATCAGCCGGTTATCCAGCGCCGTAAGCTGATTACCTTCAATTTCAATACTGAACGCCGGGCGCGGCGAATATCGGTTTTCTGTCGTGTCCATATCACCCCCCTTCATCATGATGGGGTACATCGTCGCCACGCGCGCGCGCATGAACAACGCCCCGTCATTGTTGCAGGTTGCTGACAACCCTTATTCATCGCATCGGCCTGCCATTGCCGCAATGATATTCGCAGTCATTAAACTGGCGAGGCAAATACATGGCCACTAACTACCATCACGGTGTAACCGTCACGGAAACCACCGACCTTAGCACGATGATCACCGACATTGATTCGGCGGTGATCGGCGTTGTCTGCACCGCTGATGATGCGGACGAAACAGCGTTCCCGCTGGATACCCCTGTACTGATCACCCGCGTGGCTAACATGCTGGGCAAGGCAGGTAAAACCGGCACCCTGTTTACCACCCTGAAAGCGATTTCAGACCAGACCAGCCCGCAAACCATTGTGATCCGCGTCGCTGATGCTGCAAATATCGAACCGCCAGAAGGCGGCACCGCACAGACACAGGATCAACTGGTTATTGGCGGCACCGATGCAAACGGGCGCTTTACTGGCATGTACGCGCTGCTGTCTGCCGAAATGCGCGTAGGCGTGCGCCCGCGTGTACTGGCTGTTCCTGGGCTTGAAACGGAAGCGGTAGCCGCACAACTCGGCGTCATTGCCGAAAAGCTGCGCGCATTTGCTTACGTGGCTGCGAACGGCTGCAACACAATCGCCGAAGTGAAGGAATACCGCGAACAGTTCTCCCAGCGTGAAATGATGGTTATCTGGCCTAATTTCATCTGCTACGACACCAACGCCGGGGCCAATGCCACCGTGCCCGTTGGTGCCCATGCTGTTGGGATGCGCGCCAAAATCGACGCAACGCAGGGCTGGCATAAAACCATTTCCAACGTGCCCGTTAATAACGTGCTTGGGATGGATCGGGATATCTATTTCACGTTGCAGGGCACCGATACCGACGCCGACGAACTGAACGCAGCAGGCGTTACCACGCTGATCAAGCAAGACGGCTACCGCATCTGGGGATCGCGCACCTGCGACGCGGAAACGTATATCTTCGAAAGCTATACCCGAACCGCGCAGATCGTTGCGGATACCGTCGCCGAAGCCCATTTCGCCTATGTTGATAAACCGCTTACCCCGTCGCTGGTTAAGGACATTGTGGACGGCATCAATAAGAAGCTGACCTCATACGTGACGGCTGGCAAGCTGCTGGGCGCCCGCTGCTGGTATGACCCGGAACCGAATACCTCGGAAACCCTGCGCAATGGTCAACTGACCATTAAGTACAACTACACCCCTGTTCCACCGCTGGAAAATCTCAGCCTGGTACAGGAGTTCACCGACGAATATTTCGCTACGTTTTCCAGCGCAGTGAATAACTAACCGGGGGCGCTTATGGCACTGCCTAAGAAACTCAAATATTTCAATATGTTCTTTGACGGGGATAACTACTTCGGCATGGTGCCGGAAATCACCCCCGCCAAACTCACCAAAAAAACCGAAGACTACCAGGCGGGTGGTATGCCGGGTTCGGTTGCGGTGGATCTTGGCTTCGACGCTGGCGCCCTAGATATGGATATCACGCTTGGCGGTCTGGATGCCGGATTGCTGAAAAAATGGGGCGTTACCACTGCGGACGGGATGCAAACACGTTTTGCTGGCTCTTATCAGGACGATGCGACCGGCGACGCCGTACCGTGCGAAATCCAGACGCGTGGCCGCTTCACTGAACTGGATCCCGGTTCGGCAAAAGTCGGGGATGACACTTCGCATAAGTACACCCTGAAAAACACCTATTACAAGCTGACCATCAACGGCGAAGAGATTATCGAAGTTGATGTGCTCAACATGATCTACAAAGTTGCCGGTGTGGATGTGCTGGAAAAACACCGCGCTAACATCGGCCTATAAGGAAACCCGGCACCATGAGTAAGACCAAAGAATACACCGTTACTCTTACCGCCCCTATTACGCGCGGTAAGACCAAAATCACCGAAGTGGCGATCACTTCCGTGCTTAAACAGGCTGGATCACTGCGCGGCTTAAAAGCCTATGACGTGCTGACGTCCAACTATGACGCGCTGGTTATTCTGCTGCCCCGCGTTACCGCTCCGGCATTAACAGCCGATGAGATTGCCCGAATGGATACCTGGGATTTTTGCCAGTTAGCCAACGCGGTGGTTGATTTTTTGCAACCCTCTTCGGATCTGACCGCGACGGATACGGGCAACGAATCATCCGATGCCCCTGCGAACGCATAGAAGACCTGATGGCAGATATCGCCGTCATATTCCACTGGCGGCCGGTAGAAATGGACGCCATGACGGTACAGGAAATACTGTTATGGCGTGATCAGGCGGCTGCGCGCAGTGGTGGAGATCACTAAATGGCAGACCGCAATTTAAATATCAGGGTGGCATTCAGCGCCCTGAATAATATGTCCCGCCCTGTCAACGCGGCGCGCCAGAGTGCCGCCGCGTTGGCGTCTCAAATCAACCAGACCAAAACCAGCATTAAAGGGCTTGAGCGTCAGGCAACCAGCTTTGACCGCCTCACCGCAGCCAATAAAAAAACCACCGAACAACTGGCCCAGGCGAAAGAACAGGCCCGGCAAATGGCGGCGGCTTATGGCCCGTTACGCCAGCGCAGCGCTGAACAGGTTGCCGCCCTCAATCAGCAACGTGCAGCCATTCGCCAGTTAACCCAGCAGCAGAAAGGCGAGCAGACGCAACTTAACCAGTTGCGCGCCAGTTTCTACAGCGAAGGCATTGCGATCAGCAGCGCCAGCCGGGCGACGGAACAGATCAACCAGCGCACCGCGCAATACAACCGCCAGCTTGCCGAACAGCAGCGACGGCTTGACGCTGTTAACCAGGCGCAGGCCCGTTACAGCCGCGCCAAAGAAACCGGCGAAAAGATGATGAGCGGGGGGATGAAAACCGCCGCAGTAGGGGCGGCAACCCTCGCACCTGTCGCCGCTGCGGTTAAATCCTACAGCAGCCTTGAAGACGCCATGAAAGGCGTAGCCAAACAGGTAAACGGCTTGCGTGACGACAGCGGCAACCGCACCCCGCAGTATGAAGAAATGCAGCGGGCGATCATGGATGCCAGCGAAAAGCTACCAATGGCTAACGGCGCTGTTGACTATGCCGCCCTGGTCGAAGGTGGCGCGCGCATGGGCGTGGCAAACAGCGATGATCCGTGGGAAAAACAAAAAGCCGATCTGCTGGCTTTCGCCAGCATGGCGGCAAAAGCTTCGGTAGCCTTTGAACTGCCCGCCGATCAGCTTTCTGAAAGCCTGGGTAAAATTGCCGGGCTGTATAAAATCCCTACCCAAAATATTGAACAGTTGGGCGACGCCATTAACTACCTGGACGATAACGCGAAGTCGAAAGGCTCCGATATTATCGACGTACTCCAGCGTGTTGGCGGGCTCGCCAGCCAACTGGATTACAAGCAAGCCGCCGCGCTGGGTTCCACCTTTCTGACGCTTGGCACCCCTGCCGAAGTTGCCGCCAGCGCCACCAATGCAATGGTGCGCGAACTCTCAATCGCTACGGTTCAGGGCAAAAACTTTATGCAGGGTCTGGACGCCCTCGGCCTCAGTGCCGAAAAAGTCCAGAAGAGCATGTCAGTGGACGCGATGGGCACAATCATTTCAGTGCTGGAAGCGTCCAAAAAACTGGCCCCGGATCAGCAGGTAGCCAACCTTACCCAGATTTTCGGCAAAGAGTTTGGCGATGATGCGCAGAAACTTGCCAACAACCTGCCCGAACTACGCCGCCAGATAGAACTGACACAGGGCGCAGCCGCTAAAGGCTCTATGAATCGGGAATCTGATATCAATAAAGCTTCCCTTTCTGCTCAGTGGCAACTGACCAAAACCGGCGCGGTTAACGCATTCAGTTCAGCAGGGGAAACGCTCCGCGAACCGCTGATGGATATCATGCTTACTGTCAGTAAGGTGGTTGGCAGCGTCCGCCGCTGGGTTGAGGCAAACCCGGCGCTGGTTGGTTCAATCATGAAAGTCACCGCAGCCATAGGCGCGTTGCTGGTTGTGGTGGGTGGCCTGATGCTGTCCATCGGCGCAGTGCTGGGCCCGATGGCACTTGTTCGTCTCAGCTTCACCACGCTGGCCGGGGAAGGAGGAATAGCGCGGCTGACTGGCGGAGTAATGCGCCTGGGTGGTGCGTTCCAGTGGCTTGCTGGCTCGCCTATGCAGGCATTATTAAGTGCCGGTCGCATGGTATTCGGCCCGCTTATTACTCTACTGGCTGGTATTTCTGCGCCCGTCTGGGGGCTGATTGCGCTCTTTGCTGCGGCAGCAGTGGCCGTCATTAAATTCTGGCAACCCATACAGGCGTTTTTCAGCGGCTTCTTTACCGGCCTGATGGCTGGCCTTCAACCAATCACGCAGGCATTTAACGCCGTATTTGCACCACTGGCCCCGATTTTTGACAGTATCGGCAACGCGATCAGTGGGGTCTGGGAATGGTTTACCAAACTGCTGGAACCGATCCAGTTTTCCAGTGAAGCGCTGGCATCCTGCACCAGTGCCGGGGAAACGTTCGGCAAGGTTGTAGGGGCCGCAATTAGCGCGCTGACGCTACCTATTCAAGCCGTCGCTAACGGGATTGGATGGATACTTGAGAAACTCGGCGCCATCCCCGACGCAACAAAAGCAGCGCAGCAAGCTGCGGAAAGTATGCACAAAGACCCTGTTGTCTGGGAGTGGGATCCGCAGCAAAAGAAAATGGTTAAAAAGGGTTGGAACTGGTCGCCGAAAGACGATCAGCAGAAGAAAACCAACCAGAAGCAACAGCAGGCCATTGACCAGCAGAAAAAGCAGGAAAGCTTAATTAACTCGCTCAAGGGCCCGGCCAACATCGTGCCGAAGATGAGCAGCAACCTGGACAAAATCGCCACCAATACCACGGAGAAGAAAGACGGCCCCGGCGAAATTGTCTTCAAGAATAAGCAGCCCTATATCCCGATCCGTGGCGGATATTCGGAACCGCTTAAGCAGGCACAGCGCCAGCTACCATCCCTTACCGATTGGGTGACGCAGCAGGCCGGATCGCTGATCGCTTCCGTTACCCCCTGGCAGGTTGAGAAGCCCGCCGCCCGGGCGCCCGTTTCGGCGTCGCCGTCTGCGGCCTCCGTCGCTGCGCTAATGCCTGCGCCGGGTGGCGATGTATATAACCTTAACTTCGACTTTAGCGGCCAGAAACTGGATGAAGAAACCATTATCAGGCGCGTGCGCGAAGAACTTGCGTTAGCGAAGCAGCAAGCCGACCGGCGCAAGCGTTCCCAACTTACCGATCACGTCTAAGGGCAATATCATGATGATGATTCTGGGGATGTTCCCCTTTTCACTGCAAACCACGCCTTACCAGAGTGCGAATAAAACCAACTCCTGGCGGCACGTCAAAAACGATCGCGTGGGGAAATCCCCTCGCTATCAGTTCATCGGCGCAGATGAAGAACCGTTCGTACTCAGCGGCACGCTGTACCCCGAAATAAGCGGCGGTGATGTGTCGCTTGTCATGCTGGAAACTATGGCTTTTTCCGGGCGCCCGTGGCCCCTGATAGAAGGCACAGGCAGGATCTACGGCATGTATGTAATTGAGCAGATCACGCAAAACCGGACGGAGTTTTTTAAGGACGGGAAGGCAAAGAAAATTGATTTCACGCTCAACCTGAAACGGGTAAGCGAGGACATACGGGAAAAGCTGGCTGAAACCACCACCGACGATCTCTTCTCTCTGGTGAAAACCAACCTTTCGATATAAGAAAAGCGGGCCTTTGCCCGCTTCGTCTTCCGGAACACACCGCCATAACTGACCGTGCTACAGCACCGTTAAAAATGACTGTACTCGATACGCACGGCCAGCACGGTTAGAACCGGCCATGCGTGCCGGAACATGAACTTATTCCGGCTTATCCGGCCAGGTGATATCCGGCGCTTTCGACGTGTCCACCGCCTGCACGGCTTTGATGTAATTCATCCAGGCGATCAGGCTGGCTTTATCTTCATCGCTGATAATGCCTAACTGTAGTTCCGTCTGCCAGAGACTGATCGTTGCCTGCGCCTCAAGGAGTAGCGCGGCTTTCTGTTGCTCCGCCGCTTCCACGTCCGCCGCGTGCTGCGCTTCCGTATCAGTCACCCACTCGCTACCGTTCCACGTATCGTATGGCGTTGCAGGTGCCAGCGTGGTGGTGCCTTCGGGGTAATCGCCAGGCAAAGAAACGATTACCGATTCGCCTGTTTCGGTACTGTATACCGTTTCACCACGATGATCGGCGACGTATTCCCAGGCGGTAAAATCTTCCGTCCGGCAAATGGCCGAACCAGATTTAGCTTCGCCTGGTACATCAGTACAGGAGCTTGCCGGAAGACCTACGCCTACCGCCAGATATTCAACCGATGAAGAAAGATATTCGCGTGTCTCACCATCGTAGTTAAACACGGTAATATCACCGGCCACAGTGGCAATCATTTCGCTATTTAATTTTGCCTGCGTCATTATGCGGCCCTCACGATGTAATTGAATGCGACGTTACGTGGACGAGTTTCCGCTGCTGATGTTCCCAACCCGGCAACAGACTGTTTATAAGTTTTAAAGGTTCCAAAATTAGGAGATGGCAACCCCGCGTCGTTAGTTGAACCCCATTTGATTAAATCCGTACCACTGGCAGACCAGTACTCATCAAAATAATAATTAATGGTAGCGTCTGAAACTGTTGTAGATCTAGATGGTAATCCGTGAGCATGATCCTCAGTTGCATACCCTTGCTGACTTAATAAGTTTCTAGCACTATCCACCCCCCGCCCATCATCCCAGCCTCTCAAAAACTCACCGCGCAAATCTGGTAATACGCCAGAAGGGTAAGCAGTCGCCAGCTTCGGATATTTGACCTTATCGAACGTTGCACCATTGCATTTAAGCCAGCCGCCTGGCGGCGTTGCCTGCGGCCACGGAAGCGGAAAACCTACCGGGAAATATTTATCAAAATCCGACTCAAGCAAATATTGCGTATGAGGATCAGCCGCAGCTACATGCGCAGCCAGTTGCTGATCAACATAGGCTTTCACCTGGATTATCTGATCATCAACATACTGGCGCGTTGCCAACACTACCGAAGGGTCAATTTTCAGCGTCACGGCGGCGGTGCTGCTGACAATCAGGATCATGCGCACTACCTGCACGCGCCCGCTACCCTCCTGCAACTGCGGCTTATAGGTTTCCGCACAGTTAGCGACGGCAATCATATCGCCGTCTTTATCGAACAAGCCGATTTCACGGATCCACCACCCGCCCACGTCTTCGGGGATCACCTGTTCGGCAATAATCTGGTTGGCGTTATTCGGGTCGATACTCAGGCTATTGAGCGGTGCGCGTCGCAGCTCATGAACCAGCGCCGTTTGTGCCGGGTTCGGCGCCGGCAATGCGCCGTTACCATCGCCTACAGCCATCTGGGTGATCTCAACCTGCGCACCCAATGCCGTGGCATTTGCCAGTTTCGCCGCGCCCACATTGGTTAGCACGGCATAATATTTAGTCGCCACTTGCGATCTCCACGGTGTCAATTAAATGGATTGCCGCCCCGGTGTAATCATCACCGCCCACGGCTATAGTTTCAGGAAAATACGGGTACACTGTCAGCGTATCGCCGTAATAACTGCCCGCGCCGATATACAGATCGCCGGTTGTTTGCAGATGAAGAGACATTCCCAGCATATGACGGCTGCACGGCTTCACATCGGCGATCAGGCGTTCAAGTTCCTGATAGGTTTCTTCACTAATGCCCTGGTCTTCCACGCCAATATCCAGCGTGAAGGTGCCCGGTGCGGTATCAATGTTCCACCACTCGTTAACCCGGATGAAGAAGCCGAACGGCTCAACAACCCGGCGCATGGCGCCCGTTGTACCCTTGTACTTATGCAGGTAGAACGCATCGGCCACCGCCTTTCGTTTTGTGCTGATCGGCCAAGCCTCATCCCAGCGATCAACAGAGAAGGCCCACGCCAGATAGGGCAGCAGATCAGCCCGACAAGTCCACGGGTTCCACAACTGGCGCAATGGCACGGGCACTTCACCCAACGACGCGCAGACGCGCGCGGCGACTCGCTCCATTCGGCTGGCGCTGGGTGGTAACAGGTCATTACTCATCGTAACCACCCACCGTTATGGTGTATTCGGTGCAGTGCGATGCCTGGTAGTCACTCAGCACGATATCCGCAACAGGCTGCGCCAGTTCAACGCGCTGGACGCCTTCAACGTGCAAGGCGGCGTAGATAGCAGAAAGACGGATATCGCGCCCTAAGCGATTCTGCGCGGCAATATACGCCTGTAACTGCTGCTCCGATGCCTGCCGGACGGGTTCGGCTTCCGGCCCAGGGTAGATGTAAAGCGTCGCATCAATCTGATACGGCACGATCTCCGCAGACTGCACCGTTACCCTGTCGGCCACCGGGCGCACCTCTTCATCGTTCAGGGCGGCAGCGACCACGGAAAGCAGATCATCGCTGGCCGTTCCGTCACCCTCGCGCGACAGCACCGAAATGGTGACGCAGGCAGGTGTAGGACTGACCGCCGAAATATCAGCTACGCGCCCGTCTGCCGAACGTCCCCAAAATTCATACGCCGCCGTTGGCCCGGCCACGCTCAGACCTTCAAAAGCCTGCTGGGTACGCGTGCGTAAATCCGGGTCTGACTCCATCAAGGCTTCAATTGGCGGGGTAACGCTGTCGTCTTCTTCCTGAATGGTCAGACGTTCAACGTTGAAATTGACCGCCAGATTATCCAGATCGCTATCCGTGGAATAGGCCAGCATCACCGCGCGGGCCGCTTCATTCACTCGCTGGCGCAACAGCACTTCGCGATAGCAATTCTCTTCCAGCAGCATGGTGATCGGCTCCGATTCAAGCTCAAGCGTGCGGGCGATCTCTTCCTGTTCGTCTTCCGGGTACATCGCAATAAATGCGGCCTTGCGCTGCGCGAAAAGCGTTTCGAAGTCCAGCGGTTCAACCACCACGGGCGGCGGTAGTTGCGATAAATCGATCGTGCCGCTCATGCCTGGCCCCTCAATGTGATATCGGCGTTAAATGGCGTTTGATTGTCGGTGCGATTGGCCTGGATAGTGGCAACCAGCCGACCGGCACCCGGCGCGCTCAGGGTGATACTGGTAAGAGAGATCCGCGGTTCCCATAAATACAGGGCGCTGTAGATGGCAGACATAACGCGCAGCTTCGTTATGGCGTTATCGACCGGCTGATCTATCAGGTTGAAAAGCTGCGAACCGTAAGCGCGGCGCATTACACGGGAACCGATCGGCGTTAACAGAATATCGCCGATAGACTGCGCTATATGCTCGTTGTCGGTGATGGCATGGCCTGAACTGGCATTCATGCCGCTGTAACGGACTGTACTCATACCGGGCCACCTGTATTACTACCACCGGACTGGACGCCGTTATGTTTGTGCGAATGGACAACGACACCATTAGACGAAAGCGATCCGCCTGAATGGGTAATGTTGCCCTTCATTTCCCCACCGTTTTGCACTTCCAGCGTGGCAGTGATCAGCTTGTTGGTGCAGACCACTTCCGGCGTGTCCAGGGTAACGCGCGTATCTGCCTTGACCGTTACCACCGGCACGGTGGCGGTAATGGATTCTGACGCGGTGACGCTTGCCGTTTTCACCCCGCTGACAACCAGCGCGCTGGCCTCCGGGTCATATGAGATACGGGCGCCATCCGGGTGCAGGATCACGCAGGTGGTAGCGCCAGCATCTGGCGGCGGTGCGTCTTCGCTGTAAAGGCTTCCGGCAATGAATGCCGTCTCCATCTCACCACAGGGGCACAAAATATAAACCTGTTCGCCCACTGTCGGCGCCCACCACGTCACGGCTTCACCGGCGCGCGGCACTGCCCAGCGGATCCAGTCGGTTTTGTTCTCGCCGGTTTCGACGCGTGCAAGATACTTTTCCGTATCCACTTCCAGCACGGTGCCAATGCGGGCGAGATTGCAGATAAGGCGATAGAGTTCGTTTAAATTCATAGTGCTGACTGTTTCCCGTGGTGCCGGTTACGCTGTCCGGCGTCGCTTCCACCCGGTAGCAGGCTTTACGACCGTTTCGGCTTTTGGGTTATACAGTCAGTATCAGGAGTCGCGCGCGCGCAAACAACGCGTCGCCATTGTGGCGGGTTGGTGACAATCAAATCTCTTGCATGAAGGCGACAACAGTATCGGCCAGCCAGTCTAAATCCCCCTCGGTCATGCCCAGGAGTTCACGCACCGGGTAGCGTGCACGGGCACCCGGCACCACGTTATCGATTTCACCGTACTGGTGAACGCTGGCAATTTCGGCGGTATGCCCCTGAAAGCCAACCACAGCCATGCCGCCCGTACCGTAAGCCTTAAGAAAGCGGGCGGTGCGCAGCTTGCGGAACATCGGATCCTTTCTGGTGCGGTTTTGCTTTGACTGGTTGAGATTGATTTCAATATAGCGCTGGATATCGCGCTTATAGAACGTGCGCAGGGCACCGCGATCAACGTCATAGCCGGTGATTGCTCGGTGCTCACCCCTGCCCGTGGTTCGCCAGTTGCGTAACTCCCTGGCTTCATCATTCCATATGAACTTTATTCCGCCCTGGGTGCGAAGGATTTTGCGGCGGCGGGCCTGATAGCTTTCGCCGCTGGGGTTCTTCTGGCTGGCGATACGCTTTTGCTGGCGCTTACGCAGCCCGATCGCAACGTCGCGCGTCAGCTTGCGACGGTGCCCCGGCGAAAGCTGCGCGGCCACACTGGCTAGCCAGTCGTCTAACTGCTGGAAGAGGGGATCGGTTTGTTGTCCTGCCATGTTTCGCCGCTGACCTCATCAACAAATACCAGTGACCACGCGCCGATTTCTGGCCCCGGTGCAGGGTCAGCACGGTGACGGGTGACGATCTCGCCATCTTCACGGGTGACGATCACTGCTTCATCAGCCTGAATCTGGATCAGCACGTCCATCGTGCTGTTACTCAGGATATCGGCTTCGAATGTTATTCCGTTCTGCTGCCTGTCCGGGTTAAACAACAGATCAGGCTGATATAAGCGCGCCCATGCCAGCACCGGCACGCTGATAGTATCCAGCGATTCAGGGTAATCCATCACCAGCACTTCCAGCGTATAGCGATACTCAAACGCAGCAGCACGCTGGCCGGTGCTGACCATACGGCCTTTACGCAGGTAAACCGCCAGATTATCGGGATTCTCGCGCAGCCAGGGCACATGCTGGCTTATCATCTGGCGCAGCAAATCGGGTTTAAGCATTACTTATCCCTCCCGGACTTAACCGCATCATATGCAGCCTCACAGGCTAATCCTCTGGCTCTTGCTTCATCAGCATCTTTTGCCAGTTGCCCCGCTCGATCGTCAGCGCGGCGGAACAGGTCGGCGAGCAGTACGGCGCTGCTGGTTTCTGCCTCGCTTCTGCCGGGAGTTCCGGCACCGCAGGCGCGTTCACGGTCTGCCAGTTGCCTGGCGAGTTTGTCGGCCCTGTCGTGCAGCCCACGAGAAGCAGCACGGGCACGATCGGCATCAGCCTGCACGCCAGCAAGCTGCTGGCTGGCTTGTTTTCTGATCGCATCAATTTCACCTTGTCGGCGTTGTTCTTCTGCCCTGGCCTCAGCCTGCCTTTGTGCCAGAGCAGTGGCGTCGCGTGCATCACGTTGCGCCCACTCTTCACGCCAGTGCTGATCGGCATCACCATAACCGGCACTGTAACGCCAGTGGCTAAAACCCCAGACAGCAGCAGCGGCCAGTACAAGACAAGCAATCATCTTCCAGCGTGACAACAATCCCATTTCAAAACCTCTCGCCAGCTCGCACCGTCAATACCGGACGTGCTGGAGCACTGTCAAAAATGACCGCGCTCGATATGCACGGCCAGCACGGTTAAAAATGACCTGCACAGCACATCAGGCAGGGTAATCGGCATAAGGTAACTGGAAGTGCGGCCCGTCTTTAAGCGTCTTCCAGTCTCCGCCCCACTCCACCGGAATGCCCAGATTTTTACCCGCCAGCTTAAACGCCTGGGAAATCTGCTGGTAATACTGCCAGTCCCATGAACCGGCAGGCGTTGGATAAGCGAAGACGTCAACGGCGTGACCGGAAATATGCCTGCTGTTCATGGTCTGGCTTTTACCATCCGCAACCAGTTGCTTTTGACGCTCGACAGTACGCAAACCTTCCGTAATGCCGAAATCAACCGGCGAAAGCTCCAGCGCCAGCCTGACTACCTTCACCAGATCGAGATGCACACCACGCAGGTTATTTTCACTTCGCTGACTGAATTTAAAGTTATTTGCCATTACGGGCACCTCGTTTGCTTATGCTCATTACGTCCGATCTGTTAACAATCTTCATTACGTTGCCTTTCGCCGATAAAACAGCCACACAGAGCGCCATATTGATCGCCGTCTCCGCAACGTTTGCGGTTGAATACCTTCCGGTAACGATCAGGATGGTGACTGAACCGCACGCAACAATGAGCACCCAGGCAAACAAAGCAGCCAGACGCTTATGCTTTGCCCCGTTGCGCTGATAAGTACCCAAAGTTACCGCGATTACTGCGCATGTAATTGCATTCACGATAAGCAGAAGTTCATTTAGCGTTACCATCGCCACCCCCCGAAAATAAACGCCCTGGGTTTATTTTTCTGAGCATGAGAAGCACATAAACCCCCAGCGCGGCGGCGACGGTTGCACCAATAGATTTACCCACCGTAATGCCGTCAGGGAGGTACTTACCGATCGCCAACGTGATAAACCCGGTTGTCATATCTGCCGCGAGTACGCCAATCAAAAAAGAAGCAATGAAATACCCAACTTGAGCAAACCGGCTTAACTCAGCAGCGGAAAGCACATACACCACAGCCCCGGCAAAAGCGCCGACAAAAACGCCCGCGTCAGTGCCTGATAACATGCTGGCAAATGTGACGCCTGTAATAGTCACCGTTGCAGCGGCAGCGCCGGAAATTGGCTCACCGACCATACTTACACCCCGCTTAATCCTCTGAATTATTCATTTTTAATCAATCCCATAGCTGCACGGTTTCCCGCTGGGCTGGCGGCTGGATCTCTGGCAGATAGACTATCTGCCCGGCCTGCAACTCAGTGGCGGCGGAAATTCCCTTATTAGCATCGATCACCGCCTCGGTAACGCCTGCTGTTCTGCCGTAATAGCGCCAGCAAAGCAGGTCGATCGTGTCGTTTTGCTGCGCCTGAACATTCATTACACCAACTCCGCCAGACCCCGGCTTTCGTCCTGGATATCACGGATTGACCAGCGCACATCCCGCCAGAGCGTATCGATCTGCGTGCTCAATGCCGCCGCGTGGTCTTCGCCTTTACTGGTGGTGTCAATATCGCGGTAGCCTTCAATCAACAGCGCCTTAGTGAGTGAATACACGGCGTTTTTATAGCGCCATACCTTCACGGAAGTGCCATTCACCGGACTGGCCGGAATTTCTGCCAATGACTCATAGCCCGCATCAATCTGCACCTGGCGCCACAGGAAAAGCTGATCATTAACATGGGCCACCGCTTCCATCGTTCGCGACATCAGGCGATCGGTTGTCACCTGCCCATCAAGACGCATCGCGCGGCGCAGTTCGGCCAGCGAAATGACCGGCCAGAATGGCAGGCTTTCAACTTTCGCGCCGCCATCATCAGGCACTGGTTCGGATGGTGGCCGTACTGGCTCAGTGGCTACCAGACTCATGATCTCTACTCCGTATAAGTCAGGCGGTGGACGGCAGGACGAAGACGCGGCGTTGCCTGTTTTCGCCTGCCGTGCCGCCTGGGTGCGCGGGGGCACGTTCGGTTATGACGCCGCCTTCTGGCGGGCTGTCGTGGTTCTTTTCTTCGCTGCCGGTTTGCTTTTAGCGGCGGGCTTTTTGATTTCCCGCTTTGCTTTTTGCTGGGCTGGCGGCGTTGCCGTCTGGGTTTCGGTGGTGTTTGCTTCTGGCTTTCCGTCTGCGCCGTCACCGTCAGCAGGTTGCCCGGACTTCTTAAGCGCACGTTGCAGAAGCTCAATATCACGGGTTACACCTGCTTTTTTCGGGTTCAACACTGCCGCCTGGCGCAGGTATTCAACCGCAGCCGTAAGCGATTCAACGTTGTCAGTCAGACGCAGCGTATACCCCAGCGCCTTAAGCAGCTTTGAGCGCACCTCATCCGGCATATCTTCGTTCAGGGTTAAGCCCCGTAACGCTTCCAGCAGGTCAGCGGCGACCGGCGCAACAGCCGGGTTAGCTTTGAATGCAGCCAAGACGGGATCGCAAATTTCTTCCACCAGTACGGTGGCGGTGGTGCGGCGATACTGATCTGGCATCGGCAACTTATGGCGCAACACGTACTGACCAATGCGCAGGGCTTCGGCGATGTTTCCGCAGTCACAACACCAGATCATGACGGTGGTTAACACGTCGTCAGACTGGCCGGAATCTGCCGTAAGTACGCCTTCGATCCACGGCTGATAGTCCGGCAGCAGTTCGCGTTTTAAGTCCGCTTTAGCCTTCTGGGACTGGACACGGCTCAAACGGGCTTTATCCAGTCTCAGGCGGTGAAGCATGGTTTCGTAGGCCGTCATTTCAAGCTGCGACGGCTCACGGCTGGCGTGGCGGCGTTCAGCCATCACGCGATTAAAATGTTGTTGAGCAGGTGTCAACATGATGCCCCCAAAGCGGCCAGCAGTTAGCTGGCCTGCGCTGATTTATGCTGCCGGTGCTGGTTCGGCGGCGGTAATGCCTTCGATCAAGCAGCCGAAGCCGTAATCTTCAACAACATAGGCATCGTTTGACGAACTGTAGGTAGAGACGCGGTTATATTCCGGCTCTTCCACAATGCGGCGACGGTGCGCACCTTCCTGCCAGTAAATCGACAGGTTTTCCCACGAAGTGATAAACATGCTGCCATCAGGGAAGAAAGGCGCGATGAACGAAGGCAGGTTGCCGATCGTCTTACGCGATGCGATCAACTGACCGGCCAGCGCTTCGGAGTTCGGGTTATTGGTGCTGACGGCGTTGATAATCGGGAACGAACGGCTAACCGTCAGGTTACGACCGGTGATCACCACCAGATTGGGCGAATCTTTGTACCACTCGTCCATCAGTGAGTTAACCGCGTCATAAACCAGAGAATCGTAGTTACCGTAATCACCTTTAGCGATCACCTGGTTGGAATCGTCGCGGCTGGTCACGGTGATATCTTTCATGACACGTTGCGGCGCGTTTGCGCGGTACTGTTGCAGCCAGCCGATACCACAATCCTGCAAAAGCGGGTTAGCGTTGCGGTCGGACTTATCCGCGTAGCTGGTTCCGTTAAAGCCGATCATGATGCGATCAAGCGCAATACGCTGAATGATCTGATTGCTCAGTCGCTGCTGGAAATCCGGGAATTTAGCCCAGGCATCAAGCTGCGCATAAGAGGCGAAAGTATCCGCGTTCACCTTATTACAGGTGTACTTGTTCGAATCCAGCGCCGTGACGGAAACAGGCTGGCGGCGATCGGTGGTGGAATTGTTGGTGCTGGAGATCGGCCCGCTCACACCCAGACCGATTTTTTCACCGGACTGATCGTTAACGCCGTAGATATTAATCTTCTTCAACATTTCGGAAGACTGCTGCACCTTGTCTTCAAGCGTCTGCTCAACGCTCGGATCAATGCTGAACGCCTTTGTTACGTGGGATTTGTTGATGTGATTGAGCTCGGCCTGCCGCTCAAGATACGCATCAAACAATTCACGGGTAGAATTACGCATAGTTATTTTTCCTGTACTGTTCCTTCGTTACTGACGGCGATCAGCAGTCAGCAAGCTGGGCGTTAGATTTTTCAGTTGCGCCGGTCGCTTCCGGGCGGCGGTATTTGCTGGCGTCCTGGGTAGAAAGCTGCGCTTTCATCTCGTCGAACTCAGAGCGCAACTTCTCCACCGCTTCGGCGGTCTGCTTATTCTTAAGCTGCCCTGCGCTCAGTTTTTCCACCTTGTCCAGCAATTCACCCTGGCTTTCCGCTACCAGTTCAACCGCCTGGCGAATATCGCCATTTTCACGATCGAAGTGCTGGCGGGTTCCGGTCAGCATTTCCTTGATACGGGAAAAGAAATTCTTCCCGGTGTCGGACGCTGGCGGCTCTTCCTGCGCAAATTCGAGGGATGATTCCAGGGTTTCAGTGAAGAAGCATTCAGGTGCGTAGTGACGCGCGGCCAGTGGGTTGGCGCTGGCGTTCTGGGTGCAAAACTTCATCATTTCGGTGCCCAGGCTTGCCGGGTTATCGGTACAGGCCAGCCCCATAAGGTAGGCTTTGCCGGTGTCGGCAAAGGACGGATGCACCTCAATGCTATGGTAGATTTTCTGGCGTTTCTTCTTCAGTTCGACCAGTTCATCCGTGGCGTCCACCTTCACCAGAAGCGCCAACTTGCCCTTTAACTGGCCTTCGGCGATTTCTTCATATTTCGTTTCAGCAACGTCGCCGTAAGCACGAAAATCACTGTTTGGAGACCAGCCTAAAATGTGTTCCAGATTGACGCGGGCGCCATAGACTTGGGGATCGTACTGCTCGGCCATTTCGATAATGTGCTGACGTTCCAGCACACGGCCATCACAGGTTGCGCCTTCGACTGCGACGCGGAAAAAATTTGTCATTGGCATGGTGACAAAGCTCCGGGTTGGTAAGCGATTGATATTAACCAGTGCCCCAATCATTCCCTTTGCAGCCGGAAGGCGCAAAGCCTTCACTTTGTCGGACTCAGGCGACAACCAGCGGCGATATTGTTGCGCGCGCGAGCGCGATAGCCTGTTGCCATGAATACAGCCGAAGACCTCAGCACAAAAGCCAAAAGCCTCTACTGGCAGGCGTTTAGCATCACTCAGATTTCTAAGGAAATCGGGGTGAGCATTAACACGATCTACAGTTGGCGCCGCCGCTATGAATGGGATAAAGCCACCCCCATGCAGCGGGTGCAGGATCGCACGCACGTTCGTTACCTGCGCCTGGTGGAAAAGGACGATAAAACACCGAAGGACTTCAAAGAAATTGACCTGCTGGCGCGCCAGCTTGACCGCTTTGAACGGCATGAGCGACGCGACCAGGAGAAAGAGAAGAAGGCGAAGACCCCGAAAAACCATTTCACCGAAGAACAGATAACCCAGCTTCGCGCCTTGGTCTTTGATTCGCTATACGAGCATCAAAAACGCTGGTTCAAACAGTGGAACCGGCGTAACCGCTTTATCCTCAAATCGCGCCAGATTGGTGCCACCTGGTACTTTGCCCGCGAAGCGCTGTTGCGTGCGCTGGAAACCGGAAATAACCAGATATTTCTGTCAGCCAGCCGCGCCCAGGCGTTCCAGTTCAAGCGGTTCATTCAGAAGCTGGCACAGGAAATCGGTGTAGAACTCAAAGGCGGCGACGCCATCGTATTGAGCAACGGCGCAACGCTGTATTTTCTCGGCACCTCTGCCGCGACGGCACAGAGCTACACCGGCGATCTGTACATGGATGAAGCCTTCTGGATCAGCAACTTCATCAACCTGCGCAAAGTCGCCGCAGGCATGGCGACCCACAAAGGGCTACGCCGCACCTACTTTTCTACGCCTTCCAGTGAAGAACATGAAGCCTATCCCTTCTGGACTGGCGATCAGTTCAATAAGCACCGTTCACGGGCTGATCGGGTGGATATCGACACCAGTTATAAGGCGCTCAAAAACGGCAAGCTGGGCGGAGATAACATCTGGCGCCAGATAGTCACGCTGGAAGACGCCGTGAAGCTCGGCTTCGATCTGGTTGATACCGATGAAATCCGTAACGAGAACTCCCCCGATGAATACGCCAACCTGTACGGCTGCATGTTCGTTAAAGCCGGGGAACGCGCCTTCGACTACAACGCAATTCTGGGCTGCGGCGTTGATGGCTACATGCCGGACGCGTGGCCGGACTGGAACCCGTTTGCACCCCGTCCGCTGGGTAATCGCCCTGTCTGGGTAAGCTATGACCCCAACGGCAGCAGCGGCAAAGGCGACAGCGCCGGGCTGGTTGTGCTGGCCCCGCCAGCCGTGCCGGGTGGTAAGTTCCGCGCGGTAGAACGCCACCAGTTACGCGGCATGGAGTACGAAGAGCAGGCCAAATTTATTAAAGAGATCACCACCCGCTACAACGTGCAGCACATTGCTATCGACGGCACAGGGATCGGCGATGCGGTTTATCAACTGGTGATCAAGTTCTTCCCGCAAGCGGTTAAATACAACTATTCACCGGTTCTTAAGCGGTCGATGGTGCTCAAAATGTTGATGGTCATTCGTGCCGGGCGCTTTGAGTTCGACGCCGGAATGATGGATCTCGCACAGTCGTTTATGACCGTGCGTAAAGTCACCGCAGGCGGCGTTATTACCTACCAGTCCGATCGGGCCCGTGGCAGCAATCACGGCGATCTGGCATGGGCAACTATGCAGGGCATTTACAACGAACCGATCGGCGCGGAAGTGACCGGCGATAACGGCAGTTTTGTGGAGGAGTTTTAATTGAGCGGCAAAAAAAAATTCATGGCGCCAACTGCTGCGCCAGCCAGCACGGCCAGCAACGCAGCCACCCCGCTGGAAAGCGTGGAATCTTTCAGCTTTGGCGACCCGATCGCAGTCAACGATCGCGCGTCTCTTATGGAGTGCCTCGAATGCCATAACAATGGCCGCTGGTATGAACCACCGATCAGCCCCTACGGGCTGGCGCGCATGTTCGACGTAGCCGCCTATCACCAGTCACCGCTGATATTTAAACGCAATGTTATCGCCAGTTGCTACATACCGCACCCGCTATTGACCCGGCAGGAGTTCACCGCCTGGGTGCAGGATTATTTAATTTTCGGTAACTGTTACATGGAGTGCCGCCGCAACCGACTAGGCCAGCCGATCGAGCTGCGGCACAGCCAGGCAAAATATACGCGGCGCGGCATAGACCCGGCGCAATTCTGGTTTGTTCCGCGCTACGTTGACGATCACGCGTTCGAACCTGGCAGCGTCTGCCAGATCAAGAACCCCAGCCCGCACCAGGAGATCTACGGCGCGCCGGAATACCTGGCCGCGCTACAAAGCGCCATGCTGAACGGTGAAGCAACGGTGTTCCGCCGCAACTACTACATTAACGGCAGTCATGCGGGTGTGATCGTCTACCTCACTGACCCGGTGGCGAATAATAACGATGTGGAAAAGCTTAAGAAGTCGCTGAAAGATGCACGCGGCAACGGTGCTTTTAAAAACCTGTTTGTCTACGCGGCGGGCGGGAAAAAAGACGGCCTGCAAATTATGCCGTTCAGCCAGGTGGCGGCGAAGGATGAGTTTACCGGCATCAAAGACGCCACCCGCGACGACCTGTTAGCCGCGCACCGCGTGCCGCCCGTTCTGATGGGGGTAATGCCGAATAACTCCGGTGGCTTCGGCGACGTAGAGAAAGCGGCGAAGGTGTTTTCCATCAACGAACTGGCCCCGATACAAGAAAGCCTGAAAGAGTTAAACGACTGGCTGGGGATCGACGTGGTGCGCTTCAACCCTTACGCACTGTTGCAGGCAGCAATCTGACGCCAGCCCGGACACATCCACCACCACCGTGGAACGGCCAGCACGGCCGCAACTGACCACACCGCACGTAAGCCCCTCAGCAGCCCGCTGGCAGGGGCTTTTCTTTTGCCTCAAACCACCACAGCGAACCGAAAACGACGCAGCAGCGAGGCGCAGCGGCGCGAAAATCGGCGCAGATAATACCGACCCTATCCCACCCCTCAGCGCGCGCTCATTCCCCCGCCTCGCCCGCACGCAGAAACCCCGCTTTTTTGTGCAAATGTGCAGACCAGCGGAAGGCCCGCCCCGCATGGCCTGCCCTGATAATACGAATGCAGAAATATTTGTGCATTTACGTGCAATTTTTTGCAGTGTTTTTGACGCAATAAAAAAGGGCTTTGTTAGCCCTTAATTTTTTACCTTCCCCACTCCCGATCAGGAAGTCGATCTTTGAAGGCAAGGTAATCGTAAAACTCACGAGTATGGGAAAAAATACATTCGCACATTGCAGCGCCAGCGTTTGAAAGAGCCAATTTCAACATGCCGTCAGGTTTAGGATTGCTCACCAAATTTTCATAAACTTGAGCCTGATCTGTACCGTGGACACATAACAAAAGCGACGACTCAAATGTAACAACGGCATCCAGTAAACGCTGATGAATCACGGAAAGGGCCGGTTGGTTTGCAACAATTGCAGTCAAACAGCGGCGATCACCAGTCATGAAAATGGCTTCAGGGTTCTCTATGCACGAAGCAAGCAATAGCTGTTCGCCTACATCAATTCCGGGCACACTCCCCAAAAGCTCAATAAGCTGGGAATCCTGAACTTCCGGGATATCCTGTACAGATTCAATGAAGGCTCCCACCTGCTCGTAAACAACCTGGCTACCACACTTCCTGATTGCTTTATCAGGATTTTTCGGCAGAAGCTGAAAACGAGCAGCAGGGTTAATGAAGATCTGTTCGGGGGGTTGATTAAAAACCACTGGCAGTTGTGATAACAGATTGCACTGGGCCAGTTTCAAAATGACATCATTGTCAGAAAGAACAATCACTTATTATTCCCCGATTAGATTTTCTAAAACCTTAAGATCATCTTCGTGGATATTCTCTAAATCCATCCCGCTTTTCATCATGGCCCTCACAAAATCCTGATCTGAGTCTTCACCAGCGCAGAGTGATTTTACAGCGTTAACAGCAGCGCCCCAGCAGTTCTGCGCGAAACCATAATTTAAAGCGATGTGAGTCGGGTCAATGTGATTATCACTTCCAAACTTTTGAGCCGCGCGAGCCAAGCCTGGCCCGTTCAACCTGCCAGCGGTAGGAACGATACGTAACGACTTCTGCCCCGAAATGACCTGGAAGGCGAATTCGTTGGCTTCTTTCTCTACGTTGTCCGTCGAAGCATTCTCAATTTTTGCATCAATATGGCACTGCCCGTTTTCTGCGTTCAGATGCCCTCTGGCGATATGGCCTAACTCATGCGCGAGATCAAACAGCATATAGCCGTATTTCTGAGGCTGAGTAAGAACAATCACCGGGCGCCCGTGACTCATTAGCGCCAACCCGGCCATTTTTTTGGCAGCTTGAGGGAAGCATTTTAGATAAACAACAGGAATGCCAATCGAATGACAGTATGTTACCAAGCTATCTAGTGACACCCATGATTCCTTAGTAAGAATCTGGGCTCTTATCGCCAAAGGATCCAGCACTGCACTGGCATCGTAAGGGACTTTGAAATTAGACGCGACAATACCGGCCGCAGTATAGGCAACAGCAGTAGCGATATCTAAATCGTTCTCGGCTACATTTTGGCGATGTTTGTATTTATGGTTTCCACCAAAATTAAAGCATACCCCTTCGCTACCATCTTTCAGGCTATCCGGGAGAATGCTAAACATACGCGCAAGGTGCAGGCACGCATACTGGCGCCCTGATGGGGTATCAGCAAGCTTCTCATCCCACCAGTCAGGCAACAACCTGCGGATATAAGAGAGATTAAACCCGGCCCGGCCGAATTTAGAATATATCTGACTCATCTGATTATGGTTCGTCATAAGAGCCTCCTAACTGCGTGTGTAAGCGAAATGCCATTTATTATTAGCTTAGTTATGACACAAAAGCGCGCACACTATAAGCAGAAAACGGCGAAAGTCATAACTATTTCGATTGTGTGGAAAATGGGTAATTTCTTCTTAGAGCGGCTTATATCGGCTTAGTTCCGCGAAAATGCTGCTTTCATCCTGTTCACAAGATCACTTGTTTTTTGCTTCGCCGCCATCACCTGCGACGGCAGCTTATCCAGCCCGGACGCTGCGCGGTTGCGCGATACCAGCCGCCCATCCTGCACGGTCATAACAAGATCGCCGCACGCCACTGACGCACCGGCCATCATCGATCTGACCATTCCGGCGCTGGCATCAATCCCACGTAGCGCCAGCAGTTCACTGATCTGCTGCTCTTTGACTGATAGCCCTGCTCCCTCTTCCCGTTCCGGTGGCCGCGTTTTCCGCTTAGCGCGTACATCGTCACTTAATCGCTGCGCCAGTTCCCGCTTTTCTTGCCGTGAAAGAGCATCAAAATTTACCGTCTCGCCCACTTCGTGATCGGCATGTTCAAGACCGTCAGCACCTGTCGCGGGATCCCGCGTACAGTTATTGACAGAACTCCGAGGTGCGGCGTTGCCGCCTGAAAAACCAACGTCAACGGCCACACCGTCAGCGCTCTGGCGCTTCGGCACGATTTTGTATTGAGTGGTGCGGGTGAAGATCAAAGAGTCATTGCCCGTAATCGGGCAATAGATACCGGTGATTCGCTGGACGTCATCGCCGTAGGCGTTGCCGTTTTCAGTGGTTTCATAGTTCAGACGGATACGCAGATTATCGCGCTCAACCAACGGGCCACCCTGGGCTAATACGTAGTTATCCCACTCGCCTGCATCAGCGGCTTGCCGTGCGGTTTCCAGTTCAGGGTGTAAAACAAGTTCACGATTGCCCAGGCGGCGAAGTTCGCGATATACCGTGACCGGCGCACCGCCGATCTGCTGAAACTGGCGAATCGACCAGCGCGACGCCCACGCGCTAACGCGGAGTGACATTTCTTTCAGGTCTTCCCCGGTTTCGTCGTCCTTCTCACCATCCAGCGCGAAGCCGTCGATATTCTTCGAAATGTATTTCGCTATGTAGCCGGTTGCGCTGCCTAAAGCGTCATCAATCGGTTTAAATTCAAGGCGGTGCTCCCACGCTCCCGGCTCGTTGCCGTCTTCTCTCAGGGCATATTTTCGGAAGATATCGCGCGCCTGTTCGACCTTTTCCGGGCGCATGAAAAGAAGTAAGTGCCAGTGCGGCGTTGCATCGTGATGCGGTTCAACAACACGAAAGCCGAAAACACGGATCCCTTTTCTCTTCCATGCGGCGCGGGTTCTCGCCCAGACTTTGCAAAGATATTGCTGTGTCTCACGCGGCGACGCGCCACAGTATTTGTTATTACGGCGCCCGTTATGCTGCATAGCGTGATAGCGGGAAGGCGCTGTCAGCGTGTAGAAGTCACCGGCCAGCCCTTCCAGCTTCGCCAGATCTTCAAATCCGCGCATTCTCGTCATGAGTTCGCGGCGACGGTTGGCCGGATTGGCAACACTGCCGGCGACTTTATCGATCAGGGAAATGCGCTCGCCCGTGTCCTGGTCTTCCAGTTCCATAGCCTTAAGGTATTCACGGTTAGCCTTTTTCTGGGCCAGCCATTCCGTAAGGCACGGGGCGCTACTGTATGGAGAAGATTTTTTCTGGACGTATCCCGCTGCGATCATCAAATGCTCACGCCACCGGGCATGGATACGGCGCAGACGGTTTAACCACCATTGCGGTGACTCAAGACGGAGAACCGCGCGTAACGCGTCCTCCGCTTCAAGTTCTTCATTGCAATACGCTGTCCAGCCGGGGATCGGCGTTTTTAGATGCACCGCCAGCGACGCAATACGGCCATAGCCAGAAAGCGCCGCGAACTCAGGATCGCCGGTGCGCGCCAATTGGTGATCGGACTCGCGTATAAACTCGCTCGTAAAGATATCGGCAAGCGTATAAGCCAGTCTTTTTAACTCTTTCTTCCCTGCCCAGAGCATACGGAAAAGCTGATCGCGGATTGGCAGCAGAATGCCGGGCATCACAGTGTCAGGCTGGTAAACACTGTTCACGCTATCAATACGCGTTAATACGTGGCGCTCAAAGGTATTAACCAGCCAGTGATCTGCCGCTTTGCGGTCTTTCGCGTCCAGTTCATCCAGCTTCGCGGCAAAGTGGCGGCGGATATACTGCGGAAGGGAAGCCAGACGGCGACGCAGCAGCTTGCTGCGCTCCGGCTTTTCGTCCTCCGCTACCAGTTCACTCAACGCAATATGCTTGCGGGTGCCGTCCGGCGTGAGATAGTCGAAACCATCCAGCCCCGGCGCTACATCAACGCCAATCGGCTGGTATGGTTTGTTCCCGCCATAAGCGTAAGGGATAGCATTGTCAGTGCTACCCGGAAACGGTGGAGGTGGAGAAGGGGCGCGACGGCCACGGGCTTCACTCATTACCGGTTATCTTCTTTCCGGTAAAAGCCAAGCCGGTTTAATGCAGCTTCAAGATCATAATCAATCGCTGTTTTATCCACCTCACCCAACAGGAGGACAACGAATTTTTTACCTTTGGTTGGCTTAAACCCAGCCGAAAAGCACTGTTTGCCATCCTCAGAATAAACAACCTTCGTAAAAGATGAGGCGAAAGAGGCATCTCCATCATGAAGCGAAATCATGACCCCCCCCTCCAGCCGATCAATCAGTTGGTGCTGAATATCCAACCCTAACTTTTCAGCAAGCGCGCGCTCTGCCCTGGCTCCGGCAGACTGCTGCCAGCCATCCAGCAAGAAGATCCCGTCAGCACAACGCAACATGGCGAAGCAAATATCCATGTATTCCGCCTGCTCTAATCCATCCGGCAAAATCGCCGGATTAAGGGCAACGTTTCCGCGTCGCACTACGTGCCCGGCTGCACGGTTAAAGGCCTGCCGATTGAATCCAGGCAAACCGCTCATAGGGCCAGCGATATAGATTTTTGCCATTAAAAAGCCTCCTGATCGTCAAACGTGCCCGCCGCAACCATCGCGTTGTAGGTCGCATCACCCATTACGGCGCCACAATCAGGGCAACCGCCGCCGTAACGCCCGCAGCAGTCGCAGACAGGCAGCACGCCGATCACTTCTTTGGCCTTCTGGCGGTTGTCTTTGTCAGTGCTGACGGAACGTTGCACGCTGATTTCGTGCATCTTGAAAGGCTGATAAATCGCGCGGGTGGCTTCGGTGTCGCTGTTGGAAATGACGACCTTCACGCCATGCTTACGGTTAACTTCCAGCAGTGCCTGGACTAACTGGCGGTGGTTGTCTTCCGTGAATGGTTCGGTGTGGTATTGGGTAAAATCGGCTGTTTTGCTTTCAGGCAGGTAAGGCGGATCGCAGTAAACGAGAACATCGCCACCCGTGACGACCTGTAGAGAACGCTGGAACGGCGCGCAAAGAAATATTGCCTTTGTATCGTTGGCCTTTTCTGCAAACAGGCGGATTTCATTTTCAGGAAAGTAGACGCTCTTATACTTGCCAAACGGCACGTTAAAGCCGGTCTTACGACTGTAGCGGCATAAGCCGTTATAACCGTGGCGATTCAGATACAGGAATTGAGCAGCGCGCATGATGCACGCCATTTCTACGCCATAACGCAACCCACCGCTTTTTACCGTACCTACCTGCTTATTGAACGCGGCTCGGACTTCGTTGTACCCCTGCGGGCTATTCTTGCTGTTGAACAGTTCGCGGGCCGCATCGATCACTAAGTCCGGGTAACGGGTGACTTCCCGATACAGGTTAATAAGATCCGGGTTGATATCAGCCAGCACATAGCGGCGGTATTCAGTCGCCAGAAATACCGATGCGCCGCCTACGAACGGTTCGATCAGGCAGTCGGCTTTAGGAAGATGCGGCAGCAGGTCAGGGAGGACACGGGTTTTACCCCCTGCCCATTTGATGAACGGGCGGATCATTTTACAGGACTCCGTAATGGGAAGCTGGAATAGAAGGGCGCTGCAATTCTTCAATGCAGTGCTGGCGCAGGGTGCTGATAAAATTTGTGGTTACTGATCCAGTGGCAGAAAGGGTTAACTCACCATCACGGCGGGTTTTAATGGTTAAGCCTTCATTTTCGATAGCAGGTAAAAGAACATGCAAAATGAAGCTATATTGATCACGTCTGGTCATAATCTCTTCCTCAAAAAAAGAATGAGTTGAACCGCCGCCACTTGATAAAGAGGCGGAGAAAACAGAGTTGATTTTTTAAAACCGAATTACTTAATTAGCTTTTTAAATAATTCAGCCAGTGTAAGCAGGAAGCCTTTATTTATTCTTTGGGTATAAATAAATGGTTTATTTTTACCTTTGATAAACTGAACCTTCGCCGGTTCGGGCTTAAAAAATCTTCCGTCTGGTGTTTCCAGCCAGCCGCGTGAGTTTTTGAAGTGTGTAACCTGGCACCCGTGCTTAAGCAGGCTTGCCAGTGATGGGCCTTCATCGTGCATTACTGCCCCCTTGCTTATACATCTGATCAACCGTGCGCATGGCTTCCGCTAAAGCAAAGTCACGCCCATAATAATCGCCATTGCTGGAAATACGATAAGAGTGCTTAAACGTAAAAGGATTACGCGGGCATTTCTGAATAGTGAAGCCACGATATAAATATGAATGACGACTTAACTGTATTAATTGCACAGCCACAAAAGCCCCCTCACATTCCCAATTTAAGCAATTCACCATCAACATGGCGGGCCACGTCTTTGGTTATTTTCTTAATCAGCTTTTTATCCCTGATCATAAACTCGCCGCTATTGGTGCGAATCATGAAGCCCGTTTGCATATCTTTTAAATGGGTGTCCAGAATGTCGTTGCATTCACGCACCCGGTTTTCGTGGTTGGCTGTTTTCTGGCTCATCGCGATAACCTCAAAGACCGATCCACAGCAACCAAGCGTCGCGCTGCTCTCTCGGACGGTTGTAGTAGGCGTCACGCATTGCGCGGTTGAACTCAGGAATATAGATCCAGTTCTCAGCACGGGCGCCCAGGCTGTCCGGGTTCTTCCACGGGATGATCGGCAACTTACCGTCTTCAATCATGCTCTTAACCGTGGCGGGCTTCTTACCGATTAACTCGGCGAATTTTGGGTATGGAACTGCGTCAACGGCGTGACGCACTTCAATGAACCCCTCTAAATCTTTCTCAGTCATGTGTCATAATCCCCATTGGCGCTAGGCGCTTATTTCGGCTTGTAACTGCTTATATTGGCGGTTGCCATTTCATCTTAATGGTATCAATTGAGACCCAACAAGGAGAAGGATATGGTATCAAATGAGACCCAGTCAAGCGGGATTGGGGAAAAAATTCGAGCTATAAGGGATGCAGAAGGGCTATCCAGAACTCAATTCTTTGAATTGACAGGTATTCCGGCAGGCACTCAAAAGCATTACGAGATGGGGAGAAGAGAAGGCGTTGGTAGTGAAATCTTGTTAAAGATCACACAACATCCCCGCTTTGCAAAATACACGCTCTGGCTCATGACAGATAAGACCGCCCCTCAAGCTGGTCAAATCGCACCGGCCCTCGCACACATTGGGCCAGAGTCAACTGGATCAGACCGCTCCGAGAAACAAACTGGTTAACCGTTTATAAACATTACATTTTCACTATCTGTTATCAGGATGGAGAAATAAACGCCAGAGGGCTTTCTTATGTCGATTAAGAAGCTCGAAGGTGGTCAATATGAAGTGGACGTATGGCCGCGCGGACGTAACGGAAAACGTATCCGCAGGCGATTTGAGAAGAAACAAGAGGCAGTTCTTTTTGAGCGTTATGTACTAGCCAACGCCGACAAAAAAGAATGGCTGGGCGCGAGCGTTGACCGCCGCACCTTAAGCGAGTTGTTAGATACCTGGTGGCTGCTGTATGGACAGACTCAGGAAAATGGCGAGATTGAAAAACGGCACCTGAATAAAACGATCAGGGCGTTGGGTGATCCAGCCGTTAACCGACTGAACAAGCGAATGATTGCACAGCACCGAAGCCAAAGGCTGGAAGACGGTATCAGTGCAGCAACGATCAATCGGGATATTTACCGTTTGTCCGGGATGTTCAGCACGTTGATAAAGCTGGAAGAGTTCAGGAAGGATAACCCCTGTAAGGGTCTGGAACCACTGAAAGAAGCGCCCCCAGCTATGACCTATCTCGCCAAATCAGAGATCAGCAAATTACTGGACACTCTGACCGGCGACGATCGACGCGTAGCACTGCTATGCCTCAGCACTGGCGCACGCTGGGGTGAAGGCAGCACGCTGCGCGGTGAGCAGGTTAATCACGGGCGCGTGACGTTCCTTAAGACCAAAAATGGGAAAAAGCGCACGGTTCCCATATCGGAAGAACTGGAGAAAGAGATCAAGACCAGCGACACCGGGCCACTGTTCAAAGTTGACTATGAAAACTTCTGCGAACGGCTCAGACAGGTTAAGCCCGATTTACCACGCGGGCAGGCCACGCATGTGCTTCGGCATACATTTGCAAGCTGGTTCATGATGAACGGGGGGAACATTATTGCGTTACAGCAAATTCTGGGGCACGCCAGCATACAACAGACGATGGTTTATGCTCACCTTGCACCTGATTACCTGCAACACGCAGTAACGTTAAACCCTCTCGGCGGCGGGTTGGCGGTGTGACAATGTTGTCTACATCTTGTCTACACCCGTAACGCTATATCCTTCTTGTAACTGCTTATGGCAGTTGCAAGAAAGGTTGATTTATAAGGGATTTTTTCTAAGTACCTGATAAAAAAAACCCCCACATCATGTGGGGGAAGACAGGGATGGTGTCTATGGCAAGGAAAACAGGGTTCGTTACTGGTGACTTCGGTTACTGCTGTACAGCATGGGCATCGCCCCTTGTTGCATCCGGGCAACCTCCCGCAGCTGATCCATGCGCTGCTGGTGTTTCTGGTTTAAAACCGCCTGCTGCTCCGGCGTTAGCAGGTGATACATTTGGTTGCGTACTTTTGCCATTTCAACCTGGCGAGCAACCTGCTCCTGCGCCATTTTCTCGGCCTGGGCGCGGACGGCGGTTTCATCAAATTTTTCGGCAGTGACAAGCTTATGCATTGTCTCTATTTCGCTAACATTAACAGGCGGCTGCTTGCGCATGGCCTGCTGCATAAGATCGCGCATCTGTTGTCGCTGATGCTCGGTTAAACTTATGCCGTCGAACATGTGACCCTGACTGCTGGTTTGCGCGACCCCCTCATTGGGGTGCCAGTTAACGCTGTTGACGACTTCAGCGGCCTGGCTATGAGCACTTAGCGCCAGCGTTGAGGCCATGACGGCAGCGAAAACATTGCGCATCACTTGCTCCCAAATATTTTGTTTCGCGATTCAACGAGAGACAGTCTACGATTCAGGCTGAAAACATGCGTCAGGGGGTGTAAAACAACGTAAAGTCATGGATTAGCAAGCCTTGATGACGTAATTTCTGCCTCGGAGGTATTTAAACAATGAATAAAATCCTGTTAGTTGATGATGACCGGGAGCTCACCTCCCTATTAAAGGAGCTGCTTGACATGGAAGGCTTCAACGTGCTGGTTGCCCACGATGGGGAACAGGCGCTGGCCCTCCTGGATGACAGCATCGACCTGCTTTTGCTCGACGTGATGATGCCGAAGAAAAACGGCATTGATACCCTTAAAGAGCTACGCCAGACGCACCAGACACCGGTTATTATGCTGACGGCTCGCGGCAGCGAGCTGGACCGCGTGCTCGGCCTTGAGCTGGGCGCCGATGACTATTTGCCCAAGCCGTTTAACGATCGCGAGCTGGTGGCTCGTATTCGCGCGATTCTGCGCCGCTCCCACTGGAGCGAGCAGCAGCAGACCACGGAAACCGGCTCACCCACGCTGGAAGTGGACGCCCTGAGCCTCAATCCCGGCCGTCAGGAGGCCAGCTTCGACGGCGTAGCCCTCGAACTGACCGGCACCGAATTCACGCTGCTGTACCTGCTGGCGCAGCATCTGGGTCAGGTGGTCTCTCGTGAACATCTGAGTCAGGAGGTGCTCGGCAAGCGCTTAACGCCGTTTGACCGCGCTATCGACATGCATATTTCTAACCTGCGCCGCAAGCTGCCGGAGCGCCAGGACGGCCATCCGTGGTTTAAAACCCTGCGCGGCCGCGGTTACCTGATAGTCTCCGCTTCATGATAGGAAGCTTGACCGCTCGCATCTTTGCTATTTTCTGGTTAACCCTGGCGCTGGTGCTGATGCTGGTGCTGATGTTACCCAAGCTCGACTCCCGCCAGATGACTGAGCTGCTCGATAGCGAGCAGCGTCAGGGTCTGATGATCGAGCAGCACGTCGAGGCGGAGCTGGCAAACGATCCGCCCAATGATTTGATGTGGTGGCGCCGCCTGTTTCGCGCCATCGATAAGTGGGCGCCGCCCGGTCAGCGTCTTTTACTGGTCACCAGCGAAGGCCGCGTGATCGGCGCAGAACGCAGCGAAATGCAGATCATTCGTAACTTTATCGGCCAGTACGATAATTCAGACCATCCGCAGAAAAAGCGCTACGGCCGCCTTGAAATGGTCGGTCCTTTCATGGTCAGGGACGGCGAAGATAACTATCAGCTGTACCTGATCCGCCCGGCCAGCACGTCGCAGTCCGACTTTATCAACCTGCTGTTTGACCGCCCGCTGCTGCTGCTGATCGTCACCATGCTGGTCAGCGCGCCGCTGCTGCTGTGGCTGGCCTGGAGCCTCGCCAAACCGGCGCGCAAGCTGAAAAACGCCGCGGATGAGGTGGCCCAGGGCAACCTGCGCCAGCATCCGGAGCTGGAGGCCGGTCCGCAGGAATTTCTCGCCGCCGGCGCCAGCTTTAACCAGATGGTGACCGCCCTGGAGCGGATGATGACCGCCAACCAGCGGCTGCTGTCCGACATCTCCCACGAGCTGCGCACGCCGCTGACGCGCCTGCAGCTGGGGACCGCCCTCCTGCGCCGCCGCACCGGCGAGAGCAAAGAGCTTTCGCGCATCGAAACCGAAGCCCAGCGTCTGGACAGCATGATCAACGACCTGCTGGTGATGTCGCGCAACCAGGCAAAAAACGCGCTGGTGAGCGAAACCATGAAGGCCAACCAGCTGTGGAGCGAGGTGCTGGACAACGCCGCCTTCGAGGCGGAGCAGGTCGGTAAATCCTTTACCGTTGCCTATCCGCCGGGACCATGGCCGCTGTACGGCAACCCGAGCGCGCTGGAGAGCGCGTTTGAGAACATCGTTCGCAACGCTCTGCGCTATTCGCACACCAAAATCGAAGTCAGCTTCTCGGTGGATAAGGACGGCATCACCATTCACGTGGATGATGACGGCCCGGGCGTCAGTCCGGCAGACCGGGAGCAGATCTTCCGCCCGTTCTACCGCACCGACGAGGCGCGGGATCGCGAATCCGGCGGTACCGGCCTGGGGCTGGCGATCGTGGAGACCGCCATTCAGCAGCACCGGGGCTGGGTCAAAGCCGACGACAGCCCGCTCGGCGGCCTGCGCCTGACCCTGTGGCTGCCGCTTTACAAGCGCGACTAGCGTCTCCGGCGGCTATTTGCCCCACAGCCGCCGGGCGTTATCTTCGATTTCACCGCTGAGACGCCGCTTCTGCATGGTGCGCGTCCAGCTCACCGACAGCCCTGCCGCAGAGAGCAGGCGGTGATACTGTTCGTCGTCAAACGGCATGTGCCAGGCGATGGCCGCCGCGTCGCGCACGCTGACGTCGCTAAGGCGCGAGGCCAGCGTCAGCGGCTGGTCCGGCGAGACGCTGCCGCCGGCGATGACCCGGTACAGCCAGCCGACCCGGCCGCTCGCCTGCATCAGCGCGGAGAGATCGCCGATGCTGAAGTGGTAATTGAGCTTGAAGCACGGAGAGCGCGGCTGGGTCACCTGGATCAGCGCCTCGCCCCAGCGGAAGATATCGCCGATAAAAACGTTCTCTTCTGTCAGCCCGGCGGTTGAAAGGTTTTCACCAAACGCGGGCGCGCAGAACAGCCCGGCCTGCTCGGGGAACTCCCGCCGCCAGTGGTCGTAGTGCTCGCGCGGGTAGTGGCACAGGGCGCGATCCGGGCCGCCGTGCCAGCTTTTCTCCGCCTGCTCGTCGCCCTCCAGCCCTCTCTCCGTCAGCGCCAGCTCGCCGTCAACCTGGCGCTTGGCAATCGCGCTGGGCCTGCTGCCTTCGTACTCTTCAATACGTCCTGTAAATACGTCAACCGGATAGTGCATGTTTCGCTCCTGACCTCATCACCATTGCGGCTATTTTTGCACGTAAGCTGCGCAAATTGCGACAGGCATAGATCCGCAGGCCGCGGATCCATCCTATCCATTAACAATGGTTGAACCGGAATATCGCACAGGAGCGCTCTGCCGGCGGCGCAGGTGCAGCATGTCGACGATAAAAAAAACCCCGCTCGATGTGAGCGGGGCTGGTCGCTGCGCCAACGCGCAGACTTATTTTTTAGCGGCGAAACGCGCTGCTGCTTCGTCCCAGTTGACCACGTTCCAGAACTCTTTGATGTAGTCCGGGCGGCGGTTCTGGAATTTCAGGTAGTAGGCGTGCTCCCACACGTCCAGGCCCAGAATCGGGTAGCCGGAGGTGCCGGAAATCGCTTCACCCATCAGCGGGGAGTCCTGGTTAGCGGTGGAAACGACGGCCAGTTTGCCGTCTTTCAGCACCAGCCACGCCCAGCCGGAGCCAAAGCGGGAGGCAGCGGCTTTCTCAAACTCCTCTTTGAATTTGTCAACGGAGCCGAAAGTGCTTTCGATGGCCGCTTTCAGGTCGCCCTGCAGGGTGGTGCCTTTTTTCAGACCTTTCCAGAACATGCTGTGGTTAGCATGACCGCCGCCGTTGTTGCGCAGGGCAGTTTTCTTGTCAGCAGGCACCTGATCCAGTTTGGTAATCAGCTCTTCAACGGGCAGATTAGCGAACTCCGGCAGGTTTTCCAGCGCTGCGTTAGCGTTGTTGACGTAGGTCTGGTGGTGTTTGGTGTGATGGATTTCCATCGTCTGCTTGTCAAAGTGCGGCTCAAGGGCATCATACGCGTACGGCAGGGATGGCAGTGTATAACTCATATTCATCTCCATTTATTATCGGGCGGCAGAAGTGTGAACGCCGCGTAAGCAGTCAGATCATTATAGTTAATTAAATGATATTGAAAATGATTATCAATGCCGCACTTTTTATGTGGTTAAGCGTTAAGGTTTTGTCGCTGTTTTTGTGAACCCGCTCAGGACGAACACGCGCTTTTTGCCAGCCCGGCCGGATATGCGGCAACAGGCTCAAGGTTAATCAACTGGCTAATTTTTACACTCACTGTGTCCGATGAAACATTCGTCGACGTAACACGCTGAGGATAAAAACATGAGTCACGCGATTACGATGGGTATTTTTTGGCATTTGATCGGCGCCGCCAGCGCCGCCTGTTTCTATGCCCCGTTTAAAAAGGTCAGGAACTGGTCCTGGGAGACCATGTGGTCGATAGGCGGCATCGTCTCCTGGATTATCCTTCCCTGGGCCATCAGCGCCCTGCTGCTGCCCGACGTCTGGGCCTACTACAGCTCCTTTAGTGCTTCTACGCTGCTGCCGGTGTTTCTGTTTGGCGCAATGTGGGGCATCGGCAACATCAACTACGGGCTGACCATGCGCTACCTCGGTATGTCGATGGGCATCGGTATCGCCATCGGTATCACCCTGATTGTCGGCACGCTCATGACGCCCATCCTCAACGGCGACTTCCACGTCCTGGTCGGTACGCCGGGCGGGCGAATGACGCTGCTGGGCGTACTGGTTGCGGTGATCGGCGTCGGCATCGTGACCCGCGCCGGACAGCTGAAAGAGCGCAAAATGGGCATCAAAGCCGAAGAGTTCAACCTCAGGAAAGGCCTGATGCTGGCGGTGATGTGCGGCATCTTCTCCGCCGGGATGTCCTTTGCCATGAACGCCGCTAAGCCGATGCACGAAGCGGCCGCCGCGCTGGGCGTCGATTCGCTGTACGTGGCGCTGCCGAGCTATGTGGTGATTATGGGCGGCGGCGCGCTGGTCAACCTCGGCTTCTGCTTTATCCGTCTGGCGACGAAATCGAATCTGTCGATCAAGGCCGACTTCGCCCAGGCGAAGCCGCTGCTTATCGCCAACGTGCTGCTTTCGGCGCTCGGCGGCCTGATGTGGTATCTGCAGTTCTTCTTCTACGCCTGGGGCCACGCGCGCATTCCGGCGCAGTACGACTACATGAGCTGGATGCTGCACATGAGCTTCTACGTGCTGTGCGGCGGTCTGGTGGGCCTGATCCTGAAAGAGTGGAACAATGCGGGCCGCCGTCCGGTCGGCGTACTGAGCCTCGGCTGCGTGGTGATTATTATTGCCGCCAATATCGTGGGCATGGGCATGGCCAGCTGATTACGCGGTATTCCGATGATGATGACGCCACTGTCCCGGCGTCATCCCCACTTCCCGATTAAACACCACCGAAAAGTAGTTACTGTCCTCAAAGCCGCAGCGCATCGCCACTTCACCGATCATCAGCTCCGTATGCCGCAGCAGGTACTGGGCGTGACATACCCGCAGCTGGCGCAGGTAGTGGTTGATGCTCATCCCCGTCTGCGTGCGGAACTGCTGGCGCAGCGTCCGCTCGCTGCACGCCTGTTCAGCGCAAAACGCCTCCAGCGCAAACGGGTGATTGATGCTGCCCGCCAGCGCCGTCAGCAGCTTATCCAGCAGGGCTTCGCTGGCGGTCGCCGCCTGATTATCCGTGGCGTAGCGGTGGCGGCGCAGCGTCAGCACCAGCTGGGCAAAAATCAGCTCCGCCATCTGCGCCGAGCAGGACGAGTCGCGGCTGCTCTCCTGCTCAAGCTGGGCTATCGCCTGCCTGGCGGGCGCCATACCGGAGCTGCCTATACGCCAGTGCGGCACGCGGGGAGCGCTCCCCAGACCCGGAATGTGCTCAGCCCAGTCCACATTGAGCGTCAGCCGCTCCGGACAATAGATAATATTCTGCAGAACCAGATCGTTAACGGAGGCGTAGGAGTGCTTATCTTCGGCGCAAATGTAGAACAGATCGCCGCGGGTAATGCGGTACGGGCGGTCGTTGAGAATATGCAGGCCGTTGCCGCGCCACACCAGCACCAGCTCGCAAAATTCGTGGGTATGCTCGGCAAACGCGTCCTGCGGATAGCGATCGGCCACCGCCACCGCCTGCCGGGGTGAGGTAAAAAATTCGCTTTTACGGAGAATGCGCGGAGCCGTCACCAGAGACCTCGGTTCACAAATAGCCGCTCATTATTCACGTTTACCGCCGGGCAAACGGTGATGAAATTCTCGTTACTGCAGCTGCATGTCGCGTCCCTGGCGAATATCGCGCGGTGACCAGCTGAATTCGCGGCGAAACAGCGTCGAAAAGTGGTTGCTGTCGCCGAACCCGCAGCGAAACGCAATATCCGTCACGCTGTCATCGCTGTGGCGCAGCAGGTGGCGCGCCCGGGTTAATCTGACCCGATTGAGATAACGCTGCGGCGTCAGTCCGGTGTGCTGCTTGAGCTGACGGTGCAGCGTGCGCAGCGACAGTGAAAAACTTTCGGCCACGCCCTCCCAGCAGATCTCTTCGGCAAAGTGATCCTCCAGCCACGCCAGCAGCTGGTTTAACCGGACATCATTATTCGCCGACTCGGCCACCAGGCTCCCTTTGCGCAGCAGCACCAGCAGCTGCATAAACAGCAGCTCGCGATCGGCAACGGCGTGCGGCTCGCTGCCGTCGTCCAGGGTCTCCATGCGGGCGACGAGCTGCCTGACCTGCTGCAGTACCGTCTGATTGACCCGCCAGTGCGACGGATAGGCCCCCTCCTGCTCCTGCGGCAGCAGCTTACGTACGCCGGATAAAAACTGGAACGCATCCGGCGAGCGGTAGAGCACATTGGTCAGGCAAAGGTTATCGGTATGCTCGTAGAGGTGGCGATCGTGGTCGCGCACGAAGCAGACCGTCCCCCCGGCGATGGTATAGGGCTGACCGTTGAACACGTGGATCCCTGTCCCGTGCTCGACGATGACAATCTCATGAAAATCATGGTAATGCTCCGGAAACTCCGCCTGCGGAAGACGCGGCTCAATCGCCACGGGCGCATCTCCTGACGGAAAAAAATCCACGCTGTGCAGTACGGTCATAACGGCCTCACCAGATGAGAAAAGTTATCAGGATAATAAACAGCCCCCCGCTAACTCACCTTCAATTTTTGACAGCAAAATGCGCAAACCCTGCCCGATATTTAAGAAACGACGTGAAAGATCTGGAAATGCGTCAGGCGTCACACCGCCTGCCTGAGGCGAAATTAAGCAAAACTGTGAAGCCTCTCACGTTCACCTTTGCTTTCTTGCCAGCGACGTTTTGCCCCTGTCCGTGGTGAGAAGGTCTGCGGGTTGCCTCTGTCCCAGACTGATATCAACGATTATCAGAGGGACCCACCGCCATGACTTTTCGCCATTGTGTGGCCGTAGATTTAGGCGCCTCCAGCGGACGCGTAATGCTGGCAAGCTTTGACCGCCAGAGCCAAAACCTGACCCTGCGGGAGATGCACCGCTTCGTTAACGCGCTGCAGAAAATTGACGGCAGCGACTGCTGGGACGTTGACGCCCTGGAGTCGGACATTCGCCTCGGCCTGCAAAAGGTGTGCGATGCCGGCATCCTTATCGACAGCATCGGGATTGATACCTGGGGCGTGGACTTTGTGCTGCTCGACAAAGAGGGCAACCGCGTCGGGCTGCCGGTCTCCTACCGCGACTGCCGCACGCTGGGCGTTATGCCGCGCGCCGAAGCTCAGCTGGGCCGGGCGGAGATCTACCGCCGCAGCGGCATCCAGTTTCTGCCGTTTAATACCCTCTACCAGTTCCGCGCGCTATCGGAACAGCAGCCCGGACGGCTGGAGAACGTGGCCCACGCGCTGCTTATGCCTGACTACTTCAGCTATCGCCTGACCGGCGAGATGAACTGGGAGTACACCAACGCCACCACCACTCAGATGGTAAATATCAATACCGACAGCTGGGACGACGCGCTGCTCAACTGGGCGGGCGCCGCGCGCCGCTGGTTCGGCACGCCGACCCATCCGGGCAACGTGATCGGCCACTGGATCTGCCCGCTGGGCAATAAAATTCCGGTGGTCGCCGTCGCCAGCCACGATACCGCCAGCGCGGTGATCGCCTCGCCGCTGGCGGACAAGCACGCCGCCTACCTCTCGTCGGGCACCTGGTCGCTGATGGGCTTTGAGAGCAAAACGCCCTGCACCAGCGACGCCGCGCTGGCCAGCAACATCACCAACGAGGGCGGGGCGGAAGGGCGCTATCGGGTACTGAAAAACATCATGGGCCTGTGGCTGCTGCAGCGGGTGCTGAAAGAGCAGAACGTCGATGATATCGGCGCCCTGATTGCCGAAACCGAAGCTCTGCCAGCCTGCCGCGCCGTGATCAATCCTAACGACGATCGCTTTATCAACCCGGAAAACATGAGCGATGAAATTCGCGCCGCCTGCCGGGAGAGCCGCCAGCCGGAGCCGCAGAGCGCTGCCGAACTGGCGCGCTGCATCTTCGACAGCCTCGCCCTGCTTTACGCCCGAGTGCTGCACGAACTCGCCGATCTGCGCGGTCACGCCTTTTCACAGCTGCACATCGTGGGCGGCGGCTGCCAGAACGCTCTGCTTAACCAGCTCTGCGCCGACGCCTGCGGGATCGCCGTGGTGGCCGGGCCGGTTGAGGCCTCGACGCTCGGCAATATCGGCGTCCAGCTGATGACCCTCGACGAGCTGAATGACGTCGACGACTTCCGCAAGGTGGTGCGTAACAACTACGCCCTGACCACCTTCATCCCGAATCAGAATAGCGAAATTGCCCGCCGCGCGGCGCTGTTTCGCCCCCAACAGACTAAGGAGCTTTGCGCATGACCACTCAACTTGAACAGGCCTGGGAACTGGCAAAACAGCGTTACGCGGCCGTGGGCGTCGACGTCGAGGAGGCTCTTCGCCAGCTCGACCGCCTGCCGGTCTCTATGCACTGCTGGCAGGGCGACGACGTCGCCGGATTTGAAAACCCTGAGGGCGGCCTGACCGGCGGCATCCAGGCGACCGGCAACTACCCGGGCAAAGCGCGCAACGCCGGCGAGCTGCGCGCCGATCTGGAGCAGGCCCTGAGCCTAATACCGGGTCCGAAGCGCCTGAACCTGCACGCTATCTATCTGGAGTCCGATACCCCGGTTGACCGCGATGCCATCAAGCCTGAGCACTTCAAAAACTGGGTCGAGTGGGCAAAAGCCAACCAGCTGGGCCTCGATTTTAACCCGTCCTGCTTCTCGCACCCGCTGAGCGCCGACGGCTTCACCCTCGCCCACGCCGACGACAAAACGCGCCAGTTCTGGATCGACCACTGCAAGGCCAGCCGCCGTATCTCCGCCTACTTCGGCGAACAGCTGGGCACGCCGTCGGTGATGAACATCTGGATCCCGGACGGTATGAAGGACCTGACCGTGGACCGCTTCGGCCCGCGCCAGCGCCTGATGGAAGCGCTGGATGAGGTGATCAGCGAAAAGCTAAGCCCGGCGCACCACATCGACGCCGTGGAGAGCAAGCTGTTCGGCATCGGCGCGGAGAGCTATACCGTCGGCTCCAGTGAGTTCTACATGGGCTACGCCACCAGCCGCCAGACCGCGCTGTGCCTGGACGCGGGCCACTTCCATCCGACGGAGGTGATCTCCGACAAGATCTCCGCCGCGATGCTGTTCGTGCCGCGCCTGCTGCTGCACGTCAGCCGCCCGGTGCGCTGGGACAGCGACCACGTGGTGCTGCTGGATGACGAAACCCAGGCCATCGCCAGCGAAATCATTCGCCATAACCTGTTCGACCGCGTGCATATCGGCCTCGACTTCTTCGATGCCTCCATCAACCGCATCGCGGCGTGGGTGATCGGTACCCGCAATATGAAGAAGGCCCTGCTGCGCGCCCTGCTTGAGCCGACCGCCGAACTGCGCCAGATGGAACTGGACGGCGACTACACCGCGCGCCTGGCGCTGCTGGAAGAGCAGAAGTGCCTGCCGTGGCAGGCGGTATGGGAGATGTACTGCCAGCGCCACGACGTCCCGGCGGGCAGCGAGTGGCTGGGCAGCGTGCGCCACTACGAAAAAGACGTGTTAGCGAAGCGTAACTAATTTTCCGCCGGGCGGGCGCCGCCCGCCCGGCTATGCGAAGGATAAAAGAATGCAGACCATCATCCACTCCTGGTTCGTCCAGGGCATGATCAAAGCCACCTCCGACGCCTGGCTGAAGGGCTGGGATGAGCGCAACGGCGGCAACCTCACTCTGCGGCTGGACGATGCCGATATCGCGCCGTTTGCGGCCGATTTCCATGCCAAACCGCGCTACATCGCGCTCAGCCAGCCGATGCCGATGCTGGCCAATACGCCGTTTATCGTCACCGGCTCCGGCAAGTTCTTCCGCAACGTGCAGCTCGATCCGGCGGCCAACCTCGGCGTGGTAAAAGTGGACAGCGACGGCGCGGGCTACCACATCCTGTGGGGCCTGACCGACGAAGCGGTGCCGACCTCCGAGCTGCCCGCCCACTTCCTCTCCCACTGCGAGCGTATTAAAGCCACCGGTGGCAAAGATCGCGTGATTATGCACTGCCACGCCACCAACCTGATCGCCCTCACCTACGTGCTGGAAAACAGTACCGATACCTTCACCCGCAAGCTGTGGGAAGGCAGTACCGAGTGCCTGGTGGTCTTCCCGGACGGCGTCGGCATTCTGCCGTGGATGGTGCCGGGCACCGACGGCATTGGCGAAGCCACCGCCGAATCCATGCAGAAACACTCCCTGGTGCTGTGGCCGTTCCACGGCGTTTTCGGCAGCGGCCCGACCCTCGATGAAGCCTTTGGCCTGATCGACACCGCCGAGAAGTCCGCCGAGGTGCTGGTGAAGGTGTATTCCATGGGCGGCATGAAGCAGACCATCACCCGCGAGCAGCTGGTGGCGCTGGGCGAGCGCTTCGGCGTGACGCCGCTGGCCTCCGCGCTGGCGCTGTATAACTGATTCAGGGAGAGAACGATGAGCTTTATGTTAGCGTTGCCGAAAATCAGCCTGCACGGCGCGGGCGCGATCGGCGATATGGTCAATCTGGTGGCGGGCAAGCAGTGGGGCAAAGCGCTGATCGTCACCGACGGCCAGCTGGTCAAGCTGGGCCTGCTCGACAGCCTGTTTAGCGCCCTCGACGCGCAGCAGGTCAGCTGGCAGCTGTTCGATGAGGTATTCCCGAACCCGACGGAGGCGCTGGTGCAGCGCGGCTATCAGGCGTATCAGAACGCCGGCTGCGACTACATCATCGCCTTCGGCGGCGGCAGCCCGATTGATACCGCGAAAGCGATCAAAATTCTGACCGCCAATCCCGGCCCGTCCACCGCCTACGCCGGCGTCGGCAAGGTGAAAAACCCGGGCGTGCCGCTGGTGGCCATCAACACCACCGCCGGCACCGCCGCCGAGATGACCAGCAATGCGGTGATTATCGACAGCGAACGCCGGGTCAAAGAAGTGATCATCGATCCGAATATCATTCCCGATATCGCCGTCGACGATGCCAGCGTGATGCTCGATATTCCGCCCGCCGTGACCGCCGCCACCGGCATGGACGCCCTGACCCACGCCATCGAAGCGTTTGTCTCCGTCGGCGCGCACCCGCTGACCGATGCCAACGCCCTGGAAGCTATTCGCCTGATTAACCTCTGGCTGCCGAAAGCGGTTGAAGACGGCCACAATCTGGAGGCCCGCGAGCAGATGGCCTACGGCCAGTACCTGGCGGGCATGGCGTTCAACAGCGCCGGTCTGGGGCTGGTACACGCCCTGGCCCACCAGCCGGGCGCCACCCACAACCTGCCGCACGGCGTCTGTAACGCCATCCTGCTGCCGGTTATCGAAAACTTTAACCGTCCGAAAGCCGTGGCGCGCTTCGCCCGCGTGGCGCAGGCGATGGGCGTCGACACCCGCGGGATGAGCGACGAGGCGGCGAGCATGTCGGCCATTCAGGCCATCCGCGATCTCAGCGTTAAAGTGGGCATTCCGCAGGGCTTTAAAGCGCTGGGCGTTACCAAAGCCGACATCGAAGGCTGGCTGGATAAGGCGCTGGCCGATCCGTGCGCGCCGTGCAACCCGCGCAGCGCCAGCCGCGACGAGGTGCGCGAGCTCTATCTGGAGGCGCTATGATCCGCAAAGCCTTTGTGATGCAGGTGAATGCCGGTGCCCACGAAGAGTACGAGCGCCGCCACAATCCCATCTGGCCGGAGCTGGAGGCGGTGCTGAAGCGCCACGGCGCGCACCATTACGCGATCTACCTCGATAAGGCGCGCAATCTGCTGTTCGCCACGGTAGAGGTTGAGTCCGAAGAGCGCTGGAACGCGGTGGCCGCGACCGAGGTGTGCCAGCGCTGGTGGCGGCATATGGCCGACGTGATGCCGTCCAACGCCGACAACAGTCCGCTGAGCGCTGAGCTGAAAGAGGTATTTTATCTGGCGTAAGCGTTAAAAAAACGGCGCTGTGCGAGCGCCGTTTTCTCTTTTCCGACCTAGACAGTCATCGCGCCAGGAGCCGCCTTTTCCGCCGCCGGTTTGCCGGTGAGCGTCAGGGCCGAAATCAGCGTGATGGTTAGCGCAATTCCGCCCAGAATCATGTAAGTCTCCTGAAAACCAATCCTGTCGTACATGTTGCCCGCAAAGGCCGAGAGAAATATTGCCGCGATCTGCTTGGCAAACTGGAAGCCAACCAGGTAGATAGTGGCCGAAAGTCGGGTATCAAACACGCCGGTAATGTACTTAAAGGCGCCGACCAGCAGAAACGGCACCTCCAGCGCGTGCAGCATTTTCAGTGCCACCACCTCCGCCGCCGTGGTAGCAAACGAAGAGCCAATCATCCGCACGGACATCACCGCGCCGGCTATCAGCAGCGTATTTTTCGCGCCAATGCGGTTAATGATCCACGGCGAGCAGAACATAATCACCGCATTGCAGATCTCGCCCGCGGTAGTGGCAAAACCAAAGGCGCGGGTGCCCGCCTCCGGGGTAGCGAAAAAGGTTTTAAAGAAGGTCGCGAACTGCTGATCGAACACGTCGTACACGCAGGCTACGCCCACCACGTAGAGAATAAACATCCACATTTTGCGCTGGCGAAACAGCCCCAGCACCGACCTCAAATCGACCGCCGGGCGGTTGGCGCCCAGCGAGTCCATCACCTGCGCCGTCTGGCTGGCCTGCGGCCGGGCTATCGCCACCAGCACCAGCAGCAGCAGCGCGGCGGCAGATCCCATCCAGAACACCCACTCCGGGTTGATGCTGAACAGCATGCCCGCAGTGGTGGCGCACAGCGCCCAGCCCAGGCAGCCAAAGGTGCGCGCCCTGCCGTACTCAAAACCCGTGCTGCGGCTGACGCGCTCAATATAAGCCTCCATCGCCCCCGCCCCGGCGGAGAAGACGAAGCCGATATAGGCGCCGCCGCTCAGCGCGCCCAGCCAGATATTGACTCTCAGCAGCGGCGCAAAAACGTAGAGAAAGAAGGGCGCTATCAGCACCAGCAGAAAGGTGACTATCCACATCAGGTGTTTTTTCAGCCCCAGCTTATCGGAAATGACGCCGAGCACCGGCTGAAAGCAGATGGCAAACAGCGACAGGCAGGAGAAAACGATGCCGGTTTGCGTTTTATTGAGGCCGATAATATCCGACAGCCAGATGGGCAGAAACGGAAAGCAGGTGGCCATGATAAAAAAGTAGAGAAAGAAGAACAGGCCGAAGATCCAGAAGTTAGGGTTGTTTTTGTAGGTACAGGCAGTCGTATTCATCGTTATTTTCCTTATCGGGGCCGATCTCCCGGCCCCGATCATCAGATACGCTCAACGCCAATCAGAATGGCGCTTTCCGGATCGAGGATCGGCAGCGCAATCCCCGCCTGCATCAGCCACTCGCCGCTGGCCGTCACCTCAGAGGTCATCCACGCGGGAAACTTGCGCATGGTATGGCCGCCCGCGCCGGTCAGGCCGAGGTTCGGATGGTCAACCAGCGAGAGGCGATACTGTGCGTCCGGCGCCAGTCCCGCCAGGCGCAGCGGCATCATCAGGGTGTAGTCAGGCATCGCCAGCTGGCTGACCATAAACAGCGCCTGCCCGCTGTCCCGGCTAACGATCCCCTGCGCCTGCGTGGTGGCATCCGGCATATCGAGCCGCCACTGGGTGCCGGAATGGATGAGTCCGCGCCACTGCTTATAGAGCGCCGCATAGCGCCGGTAGCCTTCCCGCTCCGCCTCGCTGACGTTGAGCGGATCCAGCTCCAGCCCCAGGTGGCCGAACAGCGCGGTGAGCCCGCGAAAGGCGATATCGTGCTGGCGGAAGGTGACGTGGCACTGCTGCGGCCCGATATGGGCGCCCATCACCTCCGGCGGGAAGAAGTAGCTCATGCCGCGCTGGATGGTGCAGCGCTCCAGGGCATCGTTATTGTCCGACGGCCAGAAGCGGTGGCAGCGCTTCAGCACCCCGTAATCAATGCGCCCGCCGCCGGAGGCGCAGGATTCAAATTCGATATGCGGGAAGCGCTGGCGCAGCGTCTCCAGCAGGCGGTAATAACAGCGGGTCTGGGCATCGGCGGCAGCGCGTCCCTGATGGCCGGGCTGCACAAGCTCGCGGTTCATGTCCCACTTCACGTAGTCAATCGCGTGCTCGCCCAGCAGCCAGCTCATGCGCTCAACCAGATAGCTGAAGACGTCGGGGTTGCTTAAATCCAGCACCAGCTGATTGCGCGCGGTGTGCTGCGGATAGCCCGACATCGCCAGCACCCAGTCCGGATGCGCGCGGTAAAGATCGGAGTCCGGGTTTATCATCTCAGGCTCAACCCAGATACCAAACTCCATGCCGAGCGCCTTAACGCGGTCGATAACCGGCGTCAGCCCCTGCGGATATTTTGCTTCATCAAGATACCAGTCGCCGAGCCCGGCCCGGTCATCATTACGTCCCTTAAACCAGCCGTCATCAATGATAAAGCGCTCGACGCCCAGCGACGCGGCCTCTTCTGCCATGCGCATGATGTACGCCGGGGAGTGATTAAAGTAGATGCCTTCCCAGGTATTAAGATGCACGGGGCGCGGCTTCTTGTCCGGGAAGCGGATAATCTGCTGACGCAGGTAGCGGTGAAACTGCTGGCTCATGCCGTTGAGGCCCGCCGCCGAATAGCTGGCGTAAAGGTGCGGCGTCCACAGCGTTTCGCCCTCCCCCAGCGCCACCTCGCCGGGCAAGTAGAGCGCCTCCGCCTGCAGATAGCGGCGGCCGTCGGTTTTCACCTCCGCGCGCAGCCGGTGATTGCCGCTCCAGCCCAGGTGTACGCCCCACACATCGCCGCGCATTTCGCTAAAGGCTTCACTGCCGGCGATCAGCGCCGGGAAGTGCTCGTGCGAGGAGCGGCCGCGGCGGCTTTCCAGCACATAGCTGTCGTGATCCAGCCGCAGGCGGTGCGGCTGGAACTCGCGGGTCCAGCGGCCGTGAAAGGCCATCACGTCGCGGGCGCGCCCGGCCACCGGCAGCGTTACCCCCAGCCTCTCCACCTGCCAGGGCTGCTGGCGCAGATTGGTCAGACCGTGGCGTACGGTCAGAACACCGCTCTCATCAAGGGCGATTTCGCTGCACAGGCGCAACCCGGCAACGGCGTCTTCGCTGGTAATGGTCAGCGTCTGCGCCCGGTGACTAACATCGGTCGTCTTAAACAGCGGCGAGCCGTCCAGCCCCTGCCGGTGCCCTTCAATCCCCGGCGATCCGAACAGGCCGTGGCCCGCTTCGGCCATCAGCGTCAGCGGAATGTCCACGTCAAGGCGGCTATTGGCGATTGGACGATCGAGACTTAAGACAGCCTGCGGCGAAAAGTGCGCAAGATGCGGCCCCCAGTAGAGAATTTCGGCGAACGGGCGGGTTTTAATAATAACGTCGGCACCTGCGCTCTGCAGGCGAATCACTGAATCAGACATCGGGCATCTCCGGTACAAGGTATGCCCTACTGTTGATCCGAAACGTTTCGGATTAAAACCAAAACGTTTCGGATACGTGATCGGCTTCAGATATTTAACGCAGAACGGTGAAGATCAGGCGGTTTCGCCGGGGCGGAATTCGGGCTGCCACAGCACCTGAAGCGTGGCCACATCGTCGCCGGCGATCAGGCGCCGCACCATATCGGCAACCTGGCGGCCGACGCCCTGGCGCGTCGACTGCACAACCGCCGCCACCGGGACGTCAATAATGCTGTCTTCCGGCAGACCGTCATAGACCACCAGCGACACGCGATCGTCGCCCGTCAGCCGCCCCGCCTGGGCAAGCGCCATCGCCGCGCCGTCGCCGTGGGTGTTGCAGTCGGTAATAATGGCGGTCGGCGGCTCGGGCAGCGCCAGCAGTGCCAGCGTGGCCTGAAAACCGCCGCGCCGCGTCTGGGGAACGCGGCGCAGCCACGCCTGTGAAAGGCCGCTTTCGCGCAGCGCATCCAGATAGCCGCAGCGGCGCTGGACGATAAACGCCTGATTGTTGTCCTCGCCGAGCAGCGCAATGCGCCGGTGGCCGCGCTCAATCAGATAGCGCGTCGCCGCGCGGGTGCCCGCATAGTTGTCAAAATCGAACCATGCGTAAGGCTGCGGGAGACTGCTGCGGCCGAGCGTCAGGAAGGGAAAACCGGCGGCAAGCAGCGGCTCGAGACGCGGATCGTTCTCCAGCGTATGGGCCACGATCAGCGCGTCAACCCGGCGGCTCTGCACCAGGCGCATGTAGCTGTGCTTATCGGCCTGCTCGTCATCGGCGATCAGCAGCAGATCGATTTCGTGGCGGGCCAGTTCGCGGCTGATCTCCGCCACCATGTCGAAGAAGACGCTATTATTGAGCGGCGCCGGGCGGGCGGGGAACACGAGGCCAACGGCGTCGATTTTGCCCATTTTAAGCCGCCGGGCGAAGGTATTTGGCCGGTAGCCGCGGCGCTGCGCCTCGGCCTCGACCCTGGCGCGGGTATCGGCGGAAACATCGTCATAGCCGTTAAGGGCGCGGCTGACAGTGGTTACCGAAATCCCCAGCGCTTTAGCAATATCTTTCAGCGACATAACTCTCTCTGCTTCGCGAATCAGGCGCCAGTGTCCCGCAATACGACGGCGGCGTCCAGCGCAGGGCTAGTTCTGCTCCGCCACCAGCAGCGCCTGGGTATCCGGCTCCAGAGCCTGAAACAGATGCTCCTGGTCCCCCGGATAGCAGATGTAGTCCCCTTCCCCCAGCTCTTCCGGCGCGGACGTCAGACCGACCCGCGCCCGGCCCTGAGTGATGATGATGTGCTCCACCGATCCGGGCGAATGCGGCTGCGAGATGCGGTCTGCCCCGGGCTGGGTCAGCAGCAGATAGATATCGCGCCGCGCGCCGGGCGGACAGGCGGCCAGCAGAATGGCTTCATAGTTGGCCTGCCCGGCGACGACTTTGGTGCCCTCGCCGCGGCGGATCACCTGAGTCTGATTCTGGTGCGGCTCCAGCAGGCGGGCAAAGGGAATATCCAGCGCCACGCAGAGCGACCACAGTGTCTCCAGGCTGGGATTGCCGTTGCCGGCCTCCAGCTGGGAAAGCGTCGATTTTGCAATGCCGGCCCGGCGCGCGATCTCCGCCAGCGAAAGCCCGGTGCGCGCGCGTTCGCGCACAAGGCTTTTGGCTATCACGCTTATTGGCTGCGTCATTCGCGTCTCCGTGTTTTATATATCGAACGAAATGTTCGACTTGTAAATCAATAAAGCAGTGTTCATTATAATGTTACTTCGTTCGATATGGCTCACGCAGATGAAACAATTTTTCTCAAGCCTCACCGGCGATACGGTGAAGGCCATTGTGCTGGTCGTCCTCGCGGTGGGGGTGGTCGGCATGTCCTACGGCTCGCTGGCGATGGCCTACGGCTTTCCGCTGTGGGTGCCCTTCGTGCTGTCGCTCACCGTGCTGGCGGGCGCATCCGAGTTTATGTTTATCGGCATCGTCGCCAGCGGCGGTAACCCGCTGGCCGCCGCCGCCGCCGGGCTGCTGGTTAACGCCCGCCATGTGCCCTTCGGCGTCAGCGTCCGCGATCTGGTGGGCAGGCGCGGCGCGGCGCTGCTCGGCTGTCACATAATGAACGATGAGAGTGTGGTGTTCGGGCCGTCGCAGAAGACGCCGGAGCAGCGCAGGGCCGCCTACTGGCTGTGCGGCCTGGGCGTCGCCATCATCTGGCCCGTTGGCGCCCTGCTGGGCGCCGGCATCGGTAAGCTGCTGCCCGCCCCGGAGACCATCGGGCTGGATGCGGTATTCCCGGCGATTTTGCTGGCGCTGACCCTTCCGGCCTTTAAAAACCGCGCGACGCTAACTCGCGCCCTGAGCGGCGCGGCGATTTCGCTGGCGGCCGTCCCCTTCGTCGCCACCGGCCTGCCGGTGCTGCTGTCGCTGTTCGGCCTGCTGGCGAGGAGGAAGTAATGGGCAATATGGGACTGTTTATCGCCGGGATGGCGATTTTATCGCTGGGCACCTATCTGATGCGTCTCGGCGGCGCAAAGCTGGGTCGCCGCCTGAACTTTTCCGAACGCGCGCAGGCGCTGCTGTCGGACGCCGCCACGGTGCTGCTGTTCTCCGTGGCGCTGGCGACCACCTTCTACGAAGGCGAACACTTTGCCGGGATGGCGCGGGTGCTGGGCGTGGCCTTTGCGGTATTCCTCGCCTGGCGCAAGGTGCCGCTGATTTTCGTGATCGTCGCGGCGGCGGTGGTCACCGCGCTGCTGCGAACGGCAGGCATAAACTAAAAAAGCGCCCGCAGGCGCTCTTTCGACCGGTACTCAGTAATTACTTGTTCAGTTCCGCCGTCATGTGTACGCGGTTGCCGGGGAAGGCTTCGGTAATTTTGTAGGATGATGCACCCGCTGCTTTAGCCTGCGCGGCAATTTGCGCCTCAGCGTCGTCGAGCGTGGAGGCAGTGGCGGTCACCGTCTGTGCGGCAAATGCGCCGAAAGTCGTGGTCAGTGCGATAACTGCTGCAAAAGTTTTGATGCTTTTCATGATAGTCACCCTGTAATCTGGTTGTCTGGATAAGGCGCCGTGCCTTGATGAGATAAATAGTAGCCCTGTATCCCGACAACTGATAGCGGAAGGATTTGCTATCATCTTTCAAATTTATTGATTAATAATTAAACGCTGCGGATGGGTGTAGATTGTCGCCCTGCCCGGCTTGCAGAAACCGACCAGCGTCAGGTTGCAGCGCTCGGCGACCTCCACCGCCAGAGTCGTCGCAGCCGATACCGCAAGCAGGATCTCAACCCCGCACATTGCCGCCTTCTGCACCATCTCATAGCTGGCGCGGCTGGAGACCAGCGCCGCGCCGCTGCGCCACGCCTCGCCTTCGCCGGCGCGCTGGCCCAGCAGTTTGTCGAGCGCAACGTGGCGCCCGACATCCTCCATCCCGCCCGCCAGGGCGCCGGAGGGCATCACCCAGGCGGCGGCGTGCGTGCAGCCGGTCAGCCGGCCCACCGGCTGGACGTCGTTGAGATGCCGCAGGGCATCATCGAGGTGATTAAGGTCAAAGGTCTGGGTAAAGGGCAGCGGCGCCACGGGGCGGCCAATATCGTTCAGCTGCTCCACGCCGCAAACGCCGCAGCCGGTGCGGCCGGTGAGCGAGCGCCTGCGTTCTTTAAGCGCCATAAAGCGGCGGCTGGAGAGTTCGATTTGTACTTCGATGCCGCTGCAGCCGGGCACCACATCAATACCGTAAATCTCGCTTCTGCTTTCGATAATGCCTTCCGACAGGGAGAAGCCCACCGCAAACAGCGGCAGATCTTTCGGCGTCGCCATCATCACCACGTGAGAGATGCCGTTATACACCAGCGCTACGGGCACTTCTTCCGCCAGCTTATCGACCTCGGCGTGCTGCAGATCGCGGCGTCGCCAGAGCGCGACTTCGCGCATACCGGTGACATTCGTCACATCTCCGCCGCTTTTGTTAGCGTGTTCGTTCACTTTAACTTAACCATATTGGAACAGACCTAATTACGATGTGGTATTCTGATAAAAGCCCCTCAGCGGTGAGGGAGATGGACCTAATTCTGAACCTTTGCCGGGTCATCCGCAAAGATAAATAAAAAACAGAGTCGCGCATCCACTTGGGTGCGGCGATAGAGCAATGTCGATACAAGGAGCAAACCATGCAGGTCAGCAGAAGGCAGTTCTTTAAGATCTGCGCTGGCGGTATGGCAGGCACGACGGCGGCTGCGCTGGGCTTTGCCCCGGCAGTAGCGATGGCGGAAACGCGGCAGTATAAGCTGCTGCGCACCCGCGAGACGCGTAATACCTGCACATATTGTTCCGTTGGCTGTGGGCTGTTGATGTATAGCCTCGGCGACGGCGCAAAGAACGCCAAAGCATCTATCTTCCATATTGAAGGCGATCCGGACCATCCGGTGAACCGCGGGGCGCTCTGCCCGAAAGGCGCCGGTCTGGTGGATTTTATCCACTCGGAAAGCCGGCTGAAATTTCCCGAATATCGCGCGCCGGGCTCCGATAAGTGGCAGAAAATCAGCTGGGACGAGGCGTTTGACCGCATCGCGAAGCTGATGAAGGCCGACCGTGACGCTAACTTTATTGCTCAGAACGCCGAAGGCGCCACCGTTAACCGCTGGCTCTCTACCGGCATGCTTTGCGCATCCGCCTCCAGCAATGAAAGCGGCTATCTGACCCAGAAATTCACCCGCGCGCTCGGTATGCTCGCGGTAGACAACCAGGCGCGCGTCTGACACGGACCAACGGTAGCAAGTCTTGCTCCAACATTTGGTCGCGGTGCGATGACCAACCACTGGGTGGATATTAAGAACGCCAATCTGGTTGTGGTGATGGGCGGCAACGCCGCTGAAGCGCATCCGGTCGGGTTCCGCTGGGCGATGGAAGCCAAGATCCATAACGGCGCCAAGCTTATCGTTATCGATCCGCGCTTTACCCGTACTGCGTCGGTGGCCGACTTCTATACGCCGATCCGCTCCGGGACCGATATTACGTTCCTGTCCGGGGTGATGCTGTATCTGCTGACCAATGAAAAAATTAACCGCGAGTACACCGAGGCGTACACCAACGCCAGCCTGATCGTGCGCGAAGACTACGCCTTCGAGGACGGCCTGTTCTCCGGCTACGACGCCGACAAGCGCAAGTACGATAAAACCAGCTGGAACTATGAGCTGGACGAAAACGGCCATGCGAAGCGCGATACCACGCTGACGCATCCGCGCTGCGTCTGGAATTTGCTCAAGCAGCACGTTTCACGTTATACGCCGGAGGTGGTGGAGAAGATCTGCGGTACGCCGAAGGCCGACTTCCTCAAGGTGTGCGAATATATCGCCGAGACCAGCGCGCCGGATAAAACCGCCTCGTTCCTCTATGCCCTGGGCTGGACGCAGCACTCGGTCGGCGCCCAGAACATTCGTACCATGGCGATGATCCAGCTGCTGCTCGGCAATATGGGCATGGCGGGCGGCGGCGTGAACGCCCTGCGCGGTCACTCCAACATTCAGGGCCTGACCGATCTTGGCCTGCTCTCCCAGAGCCTGCCGGGCTACCTCAACCTGCCGAGCGAGAAGCAGACCGATCTGCAGACCTACCTCACCGCCAGCACGCCGAAGCCGCTGCTCGAAGGCCAGGTGAACTACTGGGGTAACTATCCGAAGTTCTTCGTCTCGATGATGAAGGCCTTCTTCGGCGATAAGGCCACCAAAGAAAACAACTGGGGCTTTGACTGGCTGCCGAAGTGGGATAAGAGCTACGACGTGCTGCAGTACTTCGAAATGATGTACAAAGGCGAAGTCAACGGCTACATCTGCCAGGGCTTTAACCCGGTGGCCTCGTTCCCTAACAAGAACAAGATTGTGGCCTCCCTGTCGAAGCTGAAGTTCCTGGTGACCATCGATCCGCTGAACACCGAAACCTCAACCTTCTGGCAGAACCACGGCGAGTCGAACGACGTCGATCCGGCGAAAATCCAGACCGAGGTATTCCGCCTGCCGTCGACCTGCTTTGCCGAAGAGAATGGCTCTATCGTTAACTCCGGCCGCTGGCTGCAGTGGCACTGGAAAGGCGCGGACGCCCCCGGCATTGCCAGAACCGACGGCGAGATCCTCGCCGGTATCTTCCTGCGCCTGCGCGAGATGTATGCCAAGGAGGGCGGCCCGGTGCCGGAGCCGGTGCTCAACATGACGTGGAACTACACCACGCCGGATGAGCCCGCCTCGGAAGAGGTGGCGATGGAGAGCAACGGCAAGGCGCTGGCAGACATCACCGATCCGGCCACCGGCGCGGTCATCGTCAAGAAGGGCCAGCAGCTCACCTCCTTCGCCCAACTGCGCGACGACGGCAGCACTTCCAGCGGCTGCTGGATTTTCACCGGCAGCTGGACGCCGGAGGGCAACCAGATGGCGCGGCGCGACAACGCCGATCCGTCGGGTCTCGGCAATACGCTGGGCTGGGCCTGGGCGTGGCCGCTCAACCGCCGCATCCTCTACAACCGCGCCTCCGCTGACCCGCAGGGCAAACCGTGGGATCCGAAGCGCCAGCTGCTGAAGTGGGACGGCGCGAAGTGGGGCGGCGTGGATATTCCGGACTACAGCGCCGCGGCGCCGGGGTCGGACGTCGGGCCGTTCATCATGCAGCCCGAGGGCATGGGGCGCCTGTTTGCTATCGACAAGATGGCGGAAGGGCCGTTCCCGGAGCACTACGAGCCGTTTGAGACGCCGCTGGGCACCAACCCGCTGCACCCGAACGTGGTCTCCAACCCGGCCGCGCGCGTGTTTAAAGATGACCTTGATGCGATGGGCAAAGCCGACAAGTTCCCCTACGTCGGCACCACCTACCGTCTCACCGAGCACTTCCACTACTGGACCAAGCACGCGCTGCTCAACGCCATCGCGCAGCCGGAACAGTTTGTGGAGATCGGCGAGAAGCTGGCGAATAAGCTCGGCATCACCCACGGCGATACGGTGAAGGTCTCCTCTAACCGCGGCTATATCAAGGCCAAGGCGGTGGTGACCAAGCGTATCCGCACCCTGAAGGTGAACGACAAAGACGTGGATACCATCGGTATTCCTATCCACTGGGGCTACGAGGGCGTGGCGAAGAAGGGCTTTATCGCCAATACGCTGACGCCGTTTGTCGGCGACGCCAACACCCAGACGCCGGAGTTTAAAACCTTCCTCGTGAACGTGGAAAAGGTGTAACGGAGACGACCTATGGCTTATCAATCTCAGGACATTATCCGTCGTTCCGCCACTAACGGGTTCACTCCCGCGCCGCAGGCGCGGGACCACCAGCAGGAAGTGGCCAAGCTCATCGACGTGACCACCTGTATCGGCTGCAAAGCCTGCCAGGTGGCCTGCTCAGAGTGGAACGATATCCGCGATGAAGTCGGGCACAACGTCGGGGTTTACGATAACCCGGCGGATCTGACCGCCAAATCCTGGACCGTGATGCGCTTCTCGGAAGTGGAGCAAAACGACAAGCTGGAGTGGCTGATTCGCAAGGACGGCTGCATGCACTGCGCCGATCCGGGCTGCCTGAAGGCGTGTCCGTCGGAAGGGGCGATTATTCAGTACGCTAACGGCATCGTCGACTTCCAGTCCGAGCAGTGCATCGGCTGCGGCTACTGCATTGCGGGCTGCCCGTTCGACGTGCCGCGCCTGAACCCGGAGGACAACCGCGTCTACAAATGCACCCTGTGCGTGGACCGCGTGACCGTCGGCCAGGAGCCCGCCTGCGTGAAAACCTGTCCCACCGGGGCCATTCACTTTGGCTCGAAGGAGGATATGAAAACCCTCGCAGGCGAGCGCGTTGCGGAACTGAAGACCCGCGGCTACGACAACGCCGGGCTGTACGATCCGGCGGGCGTCGGCGGTACGCACGTGATGTATGTGCTGCACCACGCCGACAAGCCGAATCTCTATCACGGCCTGCCGGAAAACCCGGAAATCAGCCAGACCGTGAAGTTCTGGAAGGGTATCTGGAAACCGCTGGCCGCCGTCGGCTTTGCCGCTACTTTCGCTGCCAGCATCTTCCACTACGTCGGCGTCGGGCCCAACCGCGCCGACGGCGAGGAAGACAACCTGCATGAAGAGAAAGACGAGGTGCGCAAATGAGAAAACGTGACACCATCGTGCGCTACACGGCGCCGGAGCGCATCAACCACTGGGTCACCGCCTTCTTCTTCCTGCTGGCGGCGATAAGCGGGCTGGGGTTCTTCTTCCCGTCCTTCAACTGGCTGATGCACGTTCTCGGCACGCCGCAGCTGGCGCGCATTCTGCATCCGTTCGCCGGGGTGGTGATGTTCTTCTCGTTCATCATCATGTTCTTCCGCTACTGGCACCATAACCTGATTAACCGCGACGATATCCTGTGGGCGAAAAACATCTACAAGGTGGCGCTTAATGAGGAAGTGGGCGATACCGGGCGCTATAACTTCGGCCAGAAGTGCGTGTTCTGGTCGGCTATTCTGCTGCTGGTGCTGCTGCTGGTGAGCGGCGTGATTATCTGGCGGCCGTACTTTGCGCCGGCGTTCTCCATTCCGGTTATCCGCTTTGCGCTGATGCTGCACTCGTTTGCCGCCGTGGCGCTGATTGTGGTGATCATGGTGCATATCTACGCCGCGCTGTGGGTGAAGGGCACGATTACCGCGATGGTGGAGGGCTGGGTGACCAAATCCTGGGCACATAAGCACCATCCGCGCTGGTATCGCGAAGTTCGCCAGAAAGAGGACAAAAAAGCGCCGTAGGCTACGGCAGTTTGACCGCAATACGGCGCCTGACCCGCTGTCAGGCGCCGCTTCTTTTGCCGCTGGCGTAAAAAGATTGCCTCAGCGCCCTCCGCAACCCGCTGATCTTTCGCTTGCACCCCGTTGGTACAGGGCAGGCTGCGACGCATGGGGTATATCGCTCGCTGAATTTAGGGTTATCATAACGTATTCACGTGACCGGCCCGCAGAGGCCGGTCACTCTTAATATCTGACGCAGCGACGGGCCGCGTCCGCATCAGGAAGTCACAGAATGAGCATTCGCATCATCCCGCAAGATGAGCTGGAGAAAAACGAAAAACGCGCGACGGACGCTATTCCGCCGCTGCTGTTTCCACGCCTGAAAAATCTGTATAACCGCCGCGCCGCCCGCCTGCGCGAGCTGGCCGAAAGCAACCCGCTGGGCGACTATCTGCGCTTTGCCGGGCTGATTGCGCATGCTCAGGAGGTGGTGCTTTACGATCATCCGCTGCACATGGACCTGACCGTCCGCATTAAAGAAGCCGCCGCGCAGGGCAAGCCGCCGCTGGATATCCATACGCTGCCGCGCGACAAGCACTGGCACACGCTGCTGCACTCGATGATCGCCGAGCTGAAGCCGGAGATGAGCGGCCCGGCGCTGGCGGTTATCGAAAATCTGGAAAAGGCCTCCGGACCGGAGCTGGAAGAGATGGCCAGCGCCTTGTTCGCTTCTGATTTTTCCGCCGTCAGCAGCGATAAGGCGCCGTTCATCTGGGCCGCGCTGTCGCTCTACTGGGCGCAGATGGCGAGCCTGATCCCCGGCAAGGCGCGGGCCGAGTACGGTGAACATCGCCAGTACTGCCCGGTGTGCGGCTCCATGCCGGTCTCCAGCATCGTACAGATCGGTACAACCCAGGGGCTGCGCTACCTGCACTGCAACCTGTGCGAAGCGGAATGGCACGTGGTGCGCGTCAAGTGCAGCAACTGCGAGCAGAGCCGCGATCTGCACTACTGGTCGCTGGACAACGAGCAGGCGGCGGTAAAAGCAGAGAGCTGCGGCGACTGCGGCACCTACCTCAAAATCCTTTACCAGGAAAAAGATCCCAACGTCGAGGCTGTGGCCGACGATCTGGCCTCGCTGGTGCTGGACGCGCGCATGGAGCAGGAGGGCTTTGCCCGCAGCTCCATTAACCCGTTCCTGTTTCCGGGCGAGGGCGATTAACCTCAACCTGGCCGGGCGTCGCCCGGCTTAGAACCGGTAGGGTGTGATAACGCCGGGAATACCGGCGAAGTCTTTGGTATTGCGAGTGATGAGCGCGCTGCCGCGCGCCTGCGCAGTGGCCAGTATAATGGCGTCGGGGAGCTTCATGCCGTAGGTAGCCCTCAGCGAGACGCTGCGCCTGGCAATCTCTTTATTGATATCAACGACTTCGAACAGGCTGAACACGCCAGCGGTTCTGGCCTCCTGTCCGTACTTTTTCGCCCCCGCCATGACCTCCATCCAGGTCACCAGACTTACCGCCCGGTGCGGGCCGCGTTGCTCAATCGCATCGGCGGCCTCGCTGCGGTTGTTGAAGAGATCGATCAGGATATTAGTATCGAAAACGGCCGGGCCATCCATGCTCACCACTCCTCGCGCAGTTTGCGCTCGTAAACCAAGCCATCTTCCCCGCCGTCGCTCCACAGCCCGAGCGCGTCTCTGAGCACCGACGGGCTTTGCCTGTCGAGATACTGCTCTATCGCTTCGCGCAGCAGCTCCGCGCGCGGCCTGTCCCTCAGTTGCTTCAGACCATCAAGCCGCCTGATGACGTCATCAGACACATCAAGAAGGATTCTTGCCACGTCCGTCTCCAAAATCATACTCATATATACCTCCAGTATATCAATTAAGGCTGATTTTCATACAACCTACACCTGTGAATATCCGGAAGAAAAGCTGAAAAAGAGAGATATCGCGGTTTTTGCGGCGCGCATACCACAACGCCGGAAAACGGCTGCAAACTCAGCGCGATAGCGCCGGGATAACGTGCTGTGGATCGTTAGCAATTGCCCGCAGCAGCGCTTTAGCGGGGCCAGTGGGCGAGCGCCGACCCTGCTCCCAGTTGCGCAGGGTATCAACGCTGACGGAAATCAAATCCGCGAAGCGCGTCTGCGAAAGCCCGGAAGCGCTGCGGATCTCTTTAATTTTCATCGCATCAATCTCAAACGTGCGGGACGGCTTGCGAACTCCGTCAGCTATCTCGCCCATTTCGGCCATGCTCGCGGTTAAGCGCGCAAAGAGCGCCTTGTCCATTCACCACCTCTCGTTCAGTTTACGCAGTACGGTTTTTCCTGTGGGGAAAGTTTCAATGAAGATCATAAAAGTACGCCACTGGCTTACATTAACAGAAAAAAAGGCTACGTCAATGACGTACCTTTCCGATAAGCCACAGTATCTTTTGCTGGCGGGATTGACGATGGAACGGCGGTAAACGGACGTGAATTTTTAGAGAACTGGAAGCGATATTCCAGATCTGGCCCGGCGCGCCGGGCCGTTTCCTTACTCCTCTTCGTTGCCGCCCTCTTCCAGCGGCCCGAAAGGTTTGGCAGGCAGCACCAGATAGGTGCCTTCGAAAATGGCGCCGGAGGTGTCGCCGCCGAACAGCTCAACCTGCATCTGCACGCGCGCCTTGCGACCGCGCGCCAGGCGGTCGAGATCGCCGCTGAGGCAGCCGAGATCGGCGATCGCCGTCGGTCGGCCGCTGATCGGCCTGCTGTAGCGGATATGCGCGTCGGCGAGAATGATCGTGCCGCCGAGGTGGCGCTCGCGCAGCATCAGCCAGATAAGGCCCCAGCCGGTCAGCGTCGCCATAGAGAACAGGCTGCCGGCAAACAGCGTGTGGTGCGGGTTCTGGTTGCCGGTCTCCGGCATGGTGGTAATAAACTTCTGGCCGGTGTACTGCTGAATGCGCACGCCCATCTTCTCGCTCAGCGGGATGTGCTGATACCACGCCTGCTGGAGCTGTCCGCACCAGTCGCCGCGGTGGAGAATATCGTCCAGCGTCGCCACCGGCTTTATCATCAGGAAGTGGCGCACCGGCGTGGTCTGCGGCGTCGTAATCTCACCCTGATTGACAAAACCCAGCTTAGAGAAGAACTCAACCGCGTCTTCGCGGGCGCTGCAGGTCACCCGCTTGACGCCCTCCTGGCGGGCGACGGATTCGAGGGTCATAGCCATCAGGGTGCCCAGGCCTTTGTCCTGTACCGACGGGTGTACCGCCATAAAGCGGATGGAGGCTTCGTTGTCGCCGTTAATGTACAGCCTGCCGACCGCCACCAGGTTGCCCTCTTCATCAACCACCATCTGATGATGCGCCATCGCGTCCCAGGCGTCGCGCTCGGAGCCCTGCGGCTGGTGCAGCGGCTTGCGCAGCATCTCCCAGCGAAACTGATAATAACGCGCTAACTCTTCTTCCGTCTGCGGAACCCTAAGATGATACATAGCGGCACTCTCTCTTGTTGCCCGCGCCAGGTTCATACCTGTAACCAGAAGGTCACGGGCCCGTCATTGACCAGCGACACCTGCATATCGGCGGCGAAGCGGCCGGTCTGGGTGGTCATTTTCTGCTGGCGACAGCGTTCGACAAAGTATTCATACAGCGCTTCGGCGCGGTCCGGCGCGGCGCCCTTCGAGAAACTCGGACGCATCCCGCGTCCGGTATCGGCGGCCAGCGTAAACTGGGAAACCACCAGCACGCTGCCGCCCGCCTGCGCAACGTTGAGATTCATTTTGCCGTCGGCATCGCTGAATATGCGATAGCCCAGCACCCGCTCGCACAGGCGGTCGGCCTTCTGCTCGTCATCATCCTTTTCGACACCCAATAACACCAAAAGTCCCTGACCAATTTCACCCGTCACCTCATCCTCCACGGTGACGCTGGCACGGGTTACGCGTTGAATTAATGCAATCATGGCTGTTCGTCTTCTTGTTGTCGGTCTTCACGTTTAAGTCTGCGGTATTCTCCGAGAGTGACAGTTATTTCCGCGCCAAGCAAGACGATACACCAGGTCCAGTAGACCCAGACGAACAGAATCGGGATCACCGATAGCACGCCGTAAATCAGCTGGTAGGAGGGAAACGTGGTGATATAGAGCGCAAAGGCTTTCTTACCCAGCTCAAACAGCAGCGCCGCCACCAGCGCCCCGATCACCGCATCGCGGTTGGGAACGCTGGTGGTGGGCACAATGCTGTAGAGCAGCCAGAAGGTTATCCAGGAGAGGATCAGCGGGAAGATGCGCAGCAGGTTATCAATGGCGCCGTTAACCTCCTGCGCCCAGCTCAGCGACAGAAGATAGGAGCTGAGCACCAGGCTGGCGCCCGCCAGCAGCGGCCCCAGCGTCAGGATCATCCAGTAGACGGCAAACGAATAGATATGCGAGCGCGTGACTTTACTGCGCCAGATGGTGTTCAGCGCGCTGTCGATGGAGTACATCAGCAGCAGCGAAGTAACGACCAGTCCGCAGGCCCCTACCGCCGTCATGCGGCTGGAGTTGGCCACGAACTGTTCAATGTAGCGCTGAATGACGTCGCCGGTGGCCGGCAGGAAGTTGGCGAAGATAAAGTGGCGCAGGGTCTGGCTGACGTCCGAGAACATCGGAAAGGCGGCGAACAGCGCAAAGACAATCGCCACCAGCGGCACGAGCGAGAGCAGCGACACGTAGGCCAGATTGCCGGCCAGGGTCGTCATATGGTCCTCGTCTATTCGCCGCCAGAGTAATTTGAGCCAGGAGAGGAACGGCCGCCCTGCTTTAAGTCGCGCGCGCTTGAACATAGGTTTACTTAGAGAAGTAGTCCGGAATGGTGCGCTTATCGGTCACCAGCACGCTGGCAATCCCCAGGCGCTTCGCGCCCTCAATATTCTCCGCGTTGTCGTCGAAAAAGACGGTATCCTGCGCAGAGAACCCCTCTTCAGCGAGCACCTGCTGCCAGATACGCGCCTCCGGTTTGCGCATCCCCATCTCCTGAGAAAGGTAGATGCGGTCGGCGGCGGCGCGAACCTCCGGGTATTCATCCGGCCAGAAGGTGGTGTGCAGGCGGTTAGTGTTGGAGAGCACCACCACGCGGTGCCCCTGCTCGCGAAGACCCTGCATAATCGCAATTACCTCCGGGCGCAGGCCGACGAAGATCGCCTGCCAGCCGTGGGCGAACTGCTCATAGCTCAGCGGTAGATCCAACTCATGACACAATTTTTCAGCAAAGGCCTCGTCGCTTATCTCTCCGCGCTCGTGCTGGTGAAAGGTCTCTCCCATGACAAATTTTTGCTTCAGCGTCGCCAGCGGCACGCGGGCAAAGTCGCTCCAGGCGCCGAACACGCGGTTGAAGTCGATATCGACAATCACATTACCTAAATCAAAGATATAGAGCATGATCCCCTCTCCTTTTGCGTCATGGAAAAATAACTGTAGCGGGAAAGCGGGGGTTTGACTATGCGCATCGGCGTGCGGCACAAAAAAGAAAGCCCCGCCGGATGGCAGGGCTTAGAGACGGAAAGAGGGAAATTAATCCTCTTTCGGGCCGCGCATCGCGCGTTTACGATCGTTCTCGGTCAGGTGACGCTTACGGATACGGATAGACAGCGGGGTCACTTCTACCAGTTCGTCGTCATCAATGAACTCCAGCGCCTGCTCAAGGGTCATCTTGATAGGCGGAACCAGAACGGTCGCTTCATCCGTACCGGAAGCACGCATGTTGGTCAGCTTCTTACCGGTCAGGCAGTTAACGGTCAGGTCGTTGGAGCGGCTGTGAATACCGATAATCTGGCCTTCATAGACTTCGGCACCGTGGCCGAGGAACAGCTTGCCGCGATCCTGCAGACCGAACAGCGCAAATGCAACCGCTTTGCCCTGGCCGTTAGAGATCAGCACGCCGTTGTTGCGCTGGCCAACATCGCCCGGACGCACGTCGTCGTAGTGGCTGAAGGTGGAGTACAGCAGACCGGTACCGGAGGTCATGGTCATGAACTCAGAGCGGAAGCCGATCAGGCCGCGGCTTGGGATCACGTAGTCGAGACGTACGCGGCCTTTGCCGTCCGGATTCATGTTTTTCAGATCGCCTTTACGCTCGCCGAGCGCCTGCATCACGGAACCCTGATGCTGCTCTTCAACGTCGAGGGTCACGTTCTCGAACGGCTCCTGCTTGCGGCCGTCGATTTCGCGGAAGATAACTTTCGGACGGGAAACCGCCATTTCGAAACCTTCGCGACGCATGTTCTCGATAAGCACGGAGAGGTGCAGCTCGCCGCGGCCGGAAACGCGGAACGCGTCGGCATCGGCGGTTTCTTCAACGCGCAGCGCAACGTTGTGCACCAGCTCTTTGTTCAGACGGTCAAGGATCTGACGCGAGGTCACATACTTACCTTCTTTACCGCAGAACGGCGAGGTGTTGACGTTGAAGAACATGGAGACGGTCGGCTCATCAACGGTAAGGGCCGGCAGCGCTTCGACGTTCTGCGGATCGCAGATGGTGTCGGAGATGTTCAGCTCGCCCAGACCGGTAATCGCGATGATGTCGCCGGCTTCGGCGATGTCGCTATCGATACGCTCCAGACCCAGGTGGGTCAGGACTTTACCGACTTTACCGTTGCGGGTTTTGCCTTCGCTATCAACGATAGTAACCTGCTGGTTCGGCTTCACTTTACCGCGCTTGATGCGGCCGATGCCGATAACGCCAACGTAATTGTTGTAGTCCAGCTGGGAGATCTGCATCTGCAGCGGGCCGTCGAGGTCGACGTCCGGTGCCGCAACGCGATCGACGATGGTCTGGTACAGCGGGGTCATGTCTTCCGCCATATCTTCATGATCCAGACCCGCGATACCGTTCAGCGCAGAGGCGTAAACGATAGGGAAGTCCAGCTGCTCGTCGGTGGCGTCGAGGTTGACGAACAGATCGAAGACCTGATCGACAACCCAGTCAGGACGCGCGCCCGGACGGTCAACTTTGTTAATAACAACGATCGGCTTCAGACCATGAGCAAACGCTTTTTTGGTCACGAAACGCGTCTGCGGCATTGGACCATCCATTGCGTCAACAACCAGCAGCACGGAGTCAACCATGGACATGACACGTTCAACCTCACCCCCGAAGTCGGCGTGCCCTGGGGTATCAACGATGTTGATACGGTAATCATTCCATTTGATTGCGGTGTTTTTAGCGAGGATGGTAATCCCACGCTCTTTCTCCAAATCGTTGGAGTCCATCACACGTTCTTGTGCTTCTGTACGTGCATCAAACGTACCGGATTGCTGCAGCAGCTTGTCGACCAGGGTAGTTTTACCATGGTCAACGTGCGCGATGATGGCGATGTTACGCAGATTTTCGATCACAACTTTGCCTCAGGCATTAGAAATAGCGCGTTATTGTACACGGATTAATCGCAGGACTAAACAGGATCACAAACATCCTCCGCAAACAAGTATTGCAGAGTTGCTTTGTGACCGCTTTCACGATGAGTCAAAAGGGCGCCGCAACGTAAATTGCACCAAAACAGTGCTCAACGCTTAACGCAAAGCACTATTATGGTGCAAACTATCCATCATGGTGCAGCCCTTTTGCACTATGCCGCGCATGATAACGCCTTTTTGGGTCAATTTGAAAGTTGGCACAGATTTCGCTTTATTACAGACACGGCAACACAGCCACATTGAGCAGTACCTAAAGAGTTCGTTACCACGACGACAATGACCATCCGGGAGAGTTTAAGTATGTCCGCTGAACACGTTTTGACCATGCTGAACGAGCACGAAGTTAAGTTTGTTGACCTGCGCTTCACCGACACCAAAGGTAAAGAGCAGCACGTCACCATTCCCGCTCATCAGGTGAACGCCGAATTCTTTGAAGAAGGCAAAATGTTTGACGGCTCCTCCATCGGCGGCTGGAAAGGTATCAACGAATCCGACATGGTTCTGATGCCGGACTCCACCACTGCGGTCATTGATCCGTTCTACGAAGAATCTACGCTGATTATCCGCTGCGATATCCTTGAGCCGGGCACCCTGCAGGGCTACGACCGCGATCCGCGCTCCATCGCCAAGCGTGCAGAAGAGTACCTGCGCTCTACCGGCATCGCGGACACCGTACTGTTCGGGCCAGAGCCGGAGTTCTTCCTGTTTGACGACGTGCGTTTCGGCGCCTCTATCTCCGGTTCTCACGTAGCTATCGACGATATCGAAGGCGCGTGGAACACCTCCACCAAATACGAAGGTGGTAACAAAGGCCACCGTCCGGCCGTGAAAGGCGGCTACTTCCCGGTTCCGCCGGTAGACTCCTCTCAGGACCTGCGCTCCACCATGTGCCTGGTGATGGAAGAGATGGGCCTGGTGGTTGAAGCTCACCACCACGAAGTGGCGACTGCCGGTCAGAACGAAGTGGCGACCCGCTTCAATACCATGACCAAGAAAGCGGACGAAATTCAGATCTACAAATATGTGGTGCACAACGTGGCCCACCGCTTCGGCAAAACCGCGACCTTTATGCCGAAACCGATGTTCGGCGATAACGGCTCCGGCATGCACTGCCATATGTCTCTGTCCAAGAACGGCACTAACCTGTTCTCTGGCGATAAGTATGCCGGTCTGTCCGAGCAGGCGCTGTACTACATTGGCGGCGTTATCAAGCACGCTAAAGCGATCAACGCCCTGTCTAACCCGACCACCAACTCCTACAAGCGTCTGGTCCCGGGCTACGAAGCGCCGGTTATGCTGGCCTACTCTGCCCGTAACCGCTCCGCCTCTATCCGTATTCCGGTCGTGGCGTCCCCGAAAGCGCGCCGTATCGAAGTGCGCTTCCCGGATCCGGCTGCGAACCCGTACCTGTGCTTTGCTGCCCTGCTGATGGCCGGCCTTGACGGCATTAAGAACAAGATCCACCCGGGCGAAGCGATGGACAAAAACCTCTATGACCTGCCGCCGGAAGAAGCGAAAGAGATCCCGCAGGTTGCCGGTTCTCTGGAAGAAGCGCTTAACGAACTGGACGCAGACCGCGAGTTCCTGACCGCGGGCGGCGTGTTCACCGACGACGCTATCGATGCCTACATCGCCCTGCGCCGTGAAGAAAATGACCGCGTGCGCATGACGCCGCACCCGGTTGAGTTTGAGCTGTACTATAGCGTTTAATCGCGTTTAATTCTTTGCCGGGTAACCCCCAGCGATAGTTGTTGCCGTGGAAACTTTAGCCCATCTCCGGATGGGCTTTTTTCTCCGCCAGCAGGCGTGATTTCAGGCGCTTAGCAACGAAAACCACTATAATGCACTAAATTGGTGCGCACCTTCAGGAGACTGCTAAATGGCAACAGGCGTGCTGCCCGATGCTGGGCAGATCCTCAATTCGCTGATCAACAGCATCCTGCTGGTTGATGACCAGCTGGCCGTTCACTACGCCAATCCCGCGGCCCAGCAGCTGCTGGCCCAGAGTTCGCGCAAACTGTTCGGTACGCCGCTGCCGGAGCTGCTCAGCTATTTCTCTCTCAATATCGAGCTGATGCACGAGAGCCTCAATGCCGGCCAGGGCTTCACCGATAATGAAGTGACGCTGGTGATTGACGGCCGCTCGCATATTCTCTCCCTGACCGCCCAGCGGCTTCCGGAGGGCCTGATCCTGCTGGAGATGGCGCCGATGGACAACCAGCGCCGCCTGAGCCAGGAGCAGCTGCAGCACGCCCAGCAGGTCGCCGCCCGCGATCTGGTGCGCGGCCTGGCGCACGAGATAAAAAACCCGCTCGGCGGGCTGCGCGGCGCCGCCCAGCTGCTGAGCAAGGCGCTGCCGGACCCGTCGCTGACCGAATACACCAAAGTGATCATTGAGCAGGCCGACCGGCTGCGCAACCTGGTCGATCGCCTGCTCGGCCCGCAGCAGCCCGGTATGCACATCACCGAGAGCATTCACAAAGTGGCGGAGCGGGTGGTGAAGCTGGTCTCAATGGAGCTGCCCGACAACGTTAAGCTGACCCGGGACTACGATCCGAGTCTGCCGGAGCTGCCGCACGATCCCGACCAGATCGAGCAGGTTCTCCTCAACATCGTGCGCAACGCCCTTCAGGCCCTCGGCCCGGAAGGCGGCGAGATTATTCTGCGCACCCGCACCGCCTTCCAGCTGACGCTGCACGGCGTGCGCTACCGGCTTACCGCCAGAATTGACGTCGAAGATAACGGTCCGGGCATCCCTTCCCACCTGCAGGATACGCTGTTCTATCCGATGGTCAGCGGCCGGGAAGGCGGGACGGGTCTGGGATTATCGATTGCCCGCAGCCTGATCGATCAGCATGCCGGTAAAATTGAATTTAACAGTTGGCCGGGCCATACCGAGTTCTCGGTGTACCTGCCCATTCGGAAATAGAGGTGCATTTTATGCAACGAGGGATAGTCTGGATCGTTGATGACGATAGCTCCATCCGTTGGGTGCTTGAACGCGCGCTCACCGGGGCCGGCCTCACCTGTACGACATTTGAGAGCGGCAGCGACGTGCTGGACGCGCTCGCAAGCAAAACGCCTGACGTGCTGCTGTCGGACATCCGCATGCCGGGGATGGACGGGCTGGCGCTGCTCAAGCAGATTAAGCAGCGTCATCCGATGCTCCCGGTCATCATAATGACCGCCCATTCGGATCTGGACGCGGCGGTCAGCGCCTATCAGCAGGGCGCCTTCGACTATCTGCCCAAACCGTTTGATATTGATGAGGCGGTAGCGCTGGTTGAGCGCGCTATCAGCCACTATCAGGAGCAGCAGCAGCCGCGCAATGCGCCGGTTTTCGGCCCGACCGCCGATATCATCGGCGAAGCGCCGGCGATGCAGGACGTGTTTCGCATTATTGGCCGCCTGTCGCGCTCCTCGATAAGCGTCCTGATCAACGGCGAGTCGGGGACCGGGAAAGAGCTGGTGGCCCACGCGCTGCACCGCCACAGCCCGCGCGCAAAGGCGCCGTTTATCGCCCTCAACATGGCGGCGATCCCGAAAGACCTGATCGAGTCCGAGCTGTTCGGCCACGAAAAGGGCGCCTTTACCGGCGCCAACACCATCCGTCAGGGCCGCTTTGAGCAGGCCGACGGCGGCACGCTGTTCCTCGACGAGATCGGCGACATGCCGCTGGACGTCCAGACCCGCCTGCTGCGCGTACTGGCCGACGGTCAGTTTTACCGCGTCGGCGGCTATGCGCCGGTGAAAGTGGACGTACGCATCATCGCCGCGACCCACCAGAATCTGGAGCTGCGGGTGCAGGAGGGCAAGTTCCGCGAGGATCTGTTCCACCGCCTGAACGTGATCCGCGTCCACCTGCCGCCGCTGCGCGAGCGTCGGGAGGACATTCCGCGCCTGGCGCGCCACTTCCTGCAGGTGGCCGCCCGCGAGCTGGGGGTTGAGGCCAAGCTGCTGCATCCGGAAACCGAAGCGGCGCTGACCCGCCTGGCCTGGCCCGGCAACGTACGCCAGCTGGAGAACACCTGCCGCTGGTTGACGGTGATGGCCGCCGGTCAGGAGGTGCTGATCCAGGATCTGCCCGCAGAGCTATTTGAAAGCACCGTACCAGACAGCCCGTCTCAGGCGCTGCCGGACAGCTGGGCGACGCTGCTGGCGCAGTGGGCCGACCGCGCCCTGCGCTCGGGGCACCAGGACCTGCTCTCGGAAGCGCAGCCGGAAATGGAGCGCACCCTGCTGACCACCGCCCTGCGCCACACCCAGGGCCATAAGCAGGAAGCGGCCAGGCTGCTGGGCTGGGGGCGAAATACCCTGACCCGCAAGCTGAAAGAGCTGGGGATGGAGTGATATGTAAAGGTTGGCCGACGAGCGCAAACTGCTGCAATTTTGCGCTTTACTCCGACCACATATTCAGTAAGATCTTGCCGGAAATTCGAGGGGAAGCATCATGCTGGAATCATTAATCAACATGCTGTCGAGCGGCGCCGCCGCCAGCCATACGCCGCAAACGGCGCTGGCTGCGGTACTGTGCGCCGCACTGGTAGGGTTGTTTAGCTGAAGGTCGTCGCCCCTTTTCGGGGCGGCGATTTAAATCACCCGCGAGAACTGCTGCATGCGCGCCTTCTGCCGCAGATAGGCGTCAAAGCACATGCAGATGTTGCGGATAAGCAGCCGTCCTTTCGCCGTCACCACAATCCCTTTCTCAGAGATATCCACCAGCCCATCGGCCGCCAGCGGCACCAGCAGGGCCAGATCCTCGGCAAAATAGTCGTTAAACACCAGGCCCCACTGCGCTTCCACCGCCGCGAATTCCAGGCGGAAATTACAGATAAGCCCCTTGATAACGTCCCGGCGAATGCAGTCGTCGCGGGTCAATGCAATGCCGCGCCACAGCGCGTTGCCGCGCTCGTCCACCTGCCGGTAATAGTGCTTCAGCTCTTTCTGGTTCTGGGCGTAGCAGTCGCCAATCATGCTGATGGCGGAAACGCCGAGGCCCAGCAGATCGCTGTCGCCCTGCGTGGTGTAGCCCTGGAAGTTGCGGTGCAGCACGCCCGCGCGCTGGGCAACCGCCAGCTCGTCGTCCGGGCGCGCAAAGTGGTCCATGCCGATAAACTGGTAGCCGGCCTTCGTCAGCGAGCCGATGGTCTCCTGCAGGATATCCAGCTTCTGCTGCGGCGACGGCAGGTCGGCGTCCTTAATTTTGCGCTGGGCGGCAAACAGCGTCGGCAGGTGCGCGTAGTTAAACACGCTGAGCCGGTCGGGATTCAGCTCCGCCACGCGCCCGAGGGTATAGGCAAAGCTCTCCGGCGTCTGCTTCGGCAGGCCGTAGATCAGGTCGATATTGGTGGAGGTAAAGCCGATGTCGCGGGCGTGGTTGAGCAGGGCGAAGATAAACGCTTCGTCCTGTTCGCGGTTCACCAGCTTCTGCACCTCTTTATTGAAGTCCTGCACGCCCATGCTCAGGCGGTTAAAGCCTTCGCCGCGCAGGTGGTCAAGCACGTCCAGTTCAATCTCGCGCGGATCGACCTCAATGGAGATCTCGGCGTCGGGCAGAAAGTGGAAGTGGCCGCGCAGCAGCGCCATCAGGCGGCCGATTTGCGCCTTGTTGAGGTAGGTCGGCGTACCGCCGCCCCAGTGCAGCTGGCTGACCTGGCGCCCGGCAAACAGCGGCGCGCGGTGGGCAATCTCCTGTTCCAGCACGTCGAGATACTGGTCAGCTTTATGCTGCTGGCGGGTCACAATTTTATTGCAGCCGCAGAAGTAGCAGAGCTTGTGGCAGAACGGAATATGGACGTACAGCGAGAGCGGGCGCCCGGGATAGCGGGCTACCGCCTGCTGAAAGTCGGCCTCGCTGAAGGCTTCAGAGAATTCAAGTGCGGTGGGATACGACGTATAGCGCGGCCCGGAATAGTTATATTTCTGGATCAGGGCCAGATCCCAGTCGATTAGCTGCTCAGACATGCTTACTCCTTACGGGGATATCGCGAACGACGACGGCGTGCCGGCTGCCCCGGATGTCGGGCACTCAGCCGGTTGCGCAGCCAGGTTTGACGCCGCGACAACCGTCGTAGTTTAACGAATAAGCTCGCCAGATAACATACAGCCAGAAGGGTTATCAGCAGGACGGGAAGACCGACCGGATGCAAGCGTTAGTTTCCGCCCTTCAGCAGACGCATCATATCTTCCCGCGCCTCTTCTTCTTCCTCGTCCTCTTCATCGTCATAGGAGAGGCCAAGCTGCTGCATCAGCTCATCAATGCGGTCCAGTTTGGCATCGACCCAGGTCTGCTCTTCCTGACTGAGGGTTTCTCCCTCCTCCAGTCGCTCAAGCAGCGCGTCAAGACGCTCGTCATTTTCCAGTAAATCCAGCTCGGCCTGCGGTGAAAGCATCGGTTTCTCGCTCTTAGGTTTGTGCTGCCGGGTTGCCGGGGCCTCGGTGACGCCCAGCGGAATGGGTTTTTTACTGCCAATACGCGGATCTTTTTGCTGGCCCTGCTTGCGACCAGAGGCGCCCTCACCGCCGTTCGCGCGGCTGCCCGCAGCGTGGCCGCGGTGCTTTTTATTGCGCTTGCGATCGCGCCCTTCCTGGTTAAGCTCTTCACGCGTCTTGCGACGGGCCTTGCCAGAGGTATTGCCACGCGGTGCGGATGTTGGTTTTTTCATGATATTGGGTCTTCAGTTCAGCTATGTCATTCAGTATAGAATTGAGCCGGAATCTAGCAGAAAGCGAACAAAGAAAAAAGGCGACAGAGTGATCTGTCGCCTTTTTTCCGTTTCACAACCCTTAACGGGCCTTACGCTCCATGTCCGCCACCAACACACCCTGTCTTTCCCTTGGCGCTAAACGCTCCGTGTTGCGTTCCTTTTCCCTGTACTGCGTCTCCTGACGCTGCCTCCTGGCAAGTCCGTCGTCTTCGCCTCCTGGCGCTCCTGACCCTCGTCCTGAGTTCGTATCCCTCTGGCGTCCTTCGCCTTGAGTGCTACTTTACCCTTTCAGGCAAAACACACAAGTAATCCATGGTTACTAAAAAATATATTTAGTCGGGATTAACTTTATAAGTGAATGATTTTTATTGATTCATGCTCAAAACACCATCAGCATTTTCTGAAATTTCGCATAAAGACAATGGCAAATATCCTACAAAGTGTGTGGTTTAAACTTACAGAAGGTACGCGGGTTCCGCGCCGTCTTTTGCCCATTGTTCAGGTATACTCCCCTCCATTGGCCGAATTTATGGAGATCACCTTTTGACTAACCTGAATTATCAACAGACGCACTTCGTTACCAGCGCGCCGGATATTCGCCACCTGCCGGCCGACACCGGAATTGAAGTCGCGTTTGCCGGCCGCTCGAACGCGGGTAAGTCCAGCGCTCTCAACACGCTGACTAACCAGAAGAACCTCGCCAGAACCTCTAAAACCCCGGGCCGCACTCAGCTGATCAACCTGTTTGAAGTTGCCGACGGTAAACGGGTCGTCGATTTACCGGGCTACGGCTATGCCGAGGTGCCGGAAGAGATGAAGCGCAAGTGGCAGCGGGCGCTGGGTGAATACCTGGAGAAACGCCTGTGCCTGAAGGGCCTGGTGGTACTGATGGATATCCGCCATCCGCTCAAAGATCTCGATCAGCAGATGATCGAGTGGGCCGTCGACAGCGATATTCCGGTGCTGGTCCTGCTGACCAAGGCCGATAAGCTGGCCAGCGGCGCGCGCAAGGCGCAGCTCAATATGGTGCGCGAAGCCGTTATCGCGTTTAACGGCGACGTACAGGTCGAAGCGTTTTCATCGCTGAAGAAGCTTGGCGTGGACAAGCTGCGCCAGAAGCTGGACAGCTGGTATAGCGACATCGCGCCGCAGCAAGAGGCGGGCGAAGCAGAGTAAAGCAGCGCGGCACTGTCCGCGCTTCTTTTTGTCGGCACAATAAAAAACGCCCCAGTCACAAGTGACTGGGGCGGCTAAAATATTCAGCCAAATCCGATTACGTGAAGTAAAAGGTCTGAAAGATAGAACATCTTACCTCTGTACCCTACGCCGTTAACTCTACTCCCTTTTTCGCAGCCGACAAAGCATTTTTTGTAGTTTTTTTTCACTTCTTACATAGCGATTTCTAATACTCATCACAAAACGCTATAAGTTATGTTGCTTACTTACGAAAAATGACGGCCAGATTCAGGTGCTTAATGCGCCAGATCCCAGTTAGCGCCGCTGCCGACTTCCACCAGCAGAGGCACGTCCAGCGTGACGCAGCGCTCCATCAGCTCATGGATTTTTGTCGTTACGGCATCGAGATCGTCTTTGTGCACTTCAAAGACCAGTTCATCGTGAACCTGCATAATCATCCGCACCCGCGGCTGCGCCTTCGCAAGCCACGCGTCTACGGCGATCATCGCCCGCTTGATGATGTCCGCGGCAGTCCCCTGCATCGGGGCATTGATTGCCGCACGCTCGGCGCCGGCGCGGCGCGCGGCGTTGCTGGATTTGATGTCCGGCAGATAGAGGCGGCGGCCTTCCAGGGTCTCAACGTAGCCCTGCTCCTTCGCCTGCGCCCGGGTACGCTCCATATATGCAAGCACCCCGGGATAGCGTTCGAAGTAGAGATCCATGTACTTCTGCGACTCTTTACGCGGAATGTTCAGCTGCCGGGAGAGGCCAAAGGCGCTCATGCCGTAGATCAGGCCGAAGTTGATCGCCTTGGCGCTGCGGCGCTGCTCGTTCGTCACGCTCTCCAGCGGCTGGCTGAATACTTCCGCCGCCGTGGCGCGGTGAATGTCTTTTCCTTCGGCAAACGCCGACAGCAGGCCCTTGTCCTGCGACAGGTGGGCCATGATGCGCAGCTCGATCTGCGAGTAGTCCGCAGAGACAATCAGATACTCTTCCGGGGCGATAAACGCCTGGCGAATGCGGCGGCCTTCGTCGTTGCGCACCGGGATATTCTGCAGGTTAGGGTCCGTAGAGGAGAGGCGGCCGGTAGCGGTTACCGCCTGGTGATAAGAGGTATGCACCCGGCCCGTTTTCGGGTTGATCATCAGCGGCAGCTTATCGGTGTAGGTCGATTTCAGCTTCGCCAGCCCGCGATATTCGAGGATCACTTTCGGCAGCGGATAGTCCAGGGCCAGCTCTTCGAGCACCTCTTCCGAGGTGGACGGCGCGCCGCCCGGCGTCTTCTTCAGCGGCTTAATGCCCTGTTTTTCAAATAGAATGGTCTGCAGCTGCTTAGGCGAGGAGAGATTAAACGGCTCGCCGGCAATGTCGTGCGCCTTCTGCTCCAGCTCGATCAGCCGCTTGGCAAGCTCTTCAGAGTGCTTGTGCAGCACGGCCGGATCGATTTTGACGCCGTTGCGCTCGATGCGGGAAAGCACCGGCACCAGCGGCATTTCAATGGTGTTAAAGACGTTGAGCGGCCCCTGGTGCTGCTGCAGCTTCGGCCACATTTTGAGGTGCAGCTGGAGCGTCACGTCGGCGTCTTCCGCCGCGTAGCGCCCCGCCTCTTCAAGTGCGATCTGGTTAAAGGTCAGCTGCTTCTTGCCCTTGCCGGCGATCTCTTCGAAGGTGATGGTTTTATGCTTAAGCCAGCGTGAGGAGAGGCTGTCCATATCGTGGCGGCCGGCAACGCTGTCGAGGATGTAGGACTCCAGCATGGTGTCAAAGGCGATGCCGCGCAGGTCGATATCGTAATTAGCGAGAATGCCGCGATCGAACTTCAGGTTCTGGCCGACCTTCAGGCACTTCTCATCTTCCAGCAGCGGCTTAAGCAGCTCAAGCACCCGCTCGCGCGGGATCTGATCCGGCGCATCGAGGTAGTCGTGGGCCACCGGCACGTAGGCGGCGTGGCCGGGCTCAACGGCAAACGACAGGCCAACCAGGTTGGCGGAGACGTTATCGAGACTGTCGGTTTCTGTGTCAAAGGCAATGACCGGCGCTTGTTTAAGCTTCCCGATCCAGGCGTTCAGCGTATCTTCATCAAGAATAGTGACGTAATTCTCCGCCGACAGCGGGCTGGCGGCCTCTTCCTCTTCTTCCACCGGGGCCGCATCGGCAGCCGGTTTTGCCGCCGGCTTGCCGCCCTTCGCCTGCAGCCACTTGCCGCCTTCAACATCGGTTATCCAGCGCTTAAACTCGTACTGTTTAAACATCGCCAGCAGCGCGTCGGCCTCGGGCGCCTGAACTTCCAGCTGTTCGCAGGTCAGCTCCAGCTCAACGTCGGTTTTGATGGTGGCGAGCTTATAGGAGAGATAGGCCATCTCCTTGTTCTGCTCAAGCTTCGCGGCCATGGTTTTGGCGCCGCGGAAGGTGAGGCCGGCAATCTTCTCAGGCTCGGCGTACAGCACGTCCAGCCCGCCCAGTCCCTGCAGCAGGGCCTGGGCCGTTTTCTCGCCGACGCCCGGTACGCCGGGAATATTGTCCGAGGAGTCGCCCATCAGGGCAAGGAAGTCGATTATCAGCTCCGGGGGTACGCCGTACTTGGTCACCACTTCCTCCGGCCCGAGGATGGTGTTGGTCATGGTATTAATCAGGGTAATGCCGGGCGTCACCAGCTGGGCCATGTCTTTGTCGCCGGTGCTGATCAGCACCGGACGTCCGGCCTTTTCGGCTTCGCGGGCCAGGGTGCCGATAACGTCATCCGCCTCCACGCCGGAGACCGCCAGCAGCGGCAGCCCCATTGCCTTCACCATTGCATGCAGCGGTTCAATCTGCGCGCGCAGATCGTCCGGCATCGGCGGGCGGTGCGATTTGTAGTGCTCAAACAGTTCATCACGGAAAGTTTTGCCCTTGGCATCAAATACCACCGCAGCGTGCGTCGGCTGATATTGCATGATCAGGCTACGCAACATGTTCAGCACGCCGTACATCGCGCCAGTCGGCTCACCTGCGCTGTTGGTCAATGGAGGGAACGCGTGATATGCGCGATAGAGATAAGAGGAGCCATCGACCAGGATGAGGGGGTTTTCTTGGATCTGAGCCATAATTTCCGTGCCTGTTTATCAGATTAGGCATAAAGGATGCCACAGACCGGGGTAAAACATGAATTTTTCACCCTGTTTGCGGCAAAAGTTTTAACGATCTTCGGGATCCCTCGTAAATAACTCCTGTGGATAACTTTGTGCATAGATTTATTCCAGCGCGTAATTCTATTTGCACCAGCCTGTAAACAAACAGTAATATCTATTATTTTCATACAGTTAATAACAAGATCGTTAATGTATTTGATTATTGATGACATTTTACACGGTGTGGATATCCATGGCGATCGCGGGTCGTTTCAGCTAAGTACAGCCACTCGATAGCGATTTCTGGTAAAATCAATGCGTTGCGCCGCTCTGGCGGGTGCTTTTAACAATTAACTATCTGAATAAATTAATTATGTCGAGACTTCTCGCTGCCATTACGCTCCCGCTCAGTATCATTCTGACCATCATTGTCACCATCCTCTGTTCGGTGCCGATTATCCTGGCTGGCGTGATTAAATTGCTGCTACCTGTACCTGCGGTATGGCGCTCGGTCTCCACGTTTTGCAACCTGATGATGTACTGCTGGTGCTCCGGGCTGGCACTACTGCTGCACCTGAATCCCTGGCTGAAGTGGGATGTTGAAGGTATTGAAGGGCTGAATAAAAAGAACTGGTACCTGCTTATCTGCAACCACCGCAGCTGGGCCGATATTGTCTTGCTCTGCGTTCTGTTCCGCAAACACATTCCGATGAATAAATATTTCCTCAAGCAGCAGCTGGCGTGGGTGCCCTTTATCGGGCTCGCCTGCTGGGCGCTGGATATGCCGTTTATGCGCCGCTATTCCCGGGGTTATTTGATCCGCCACCCGGAGCGTCGCGGGAAAGATGTGGAAACCACGCGCCGCTCCTGTGAGAAGTTTCGCGCGCATCCGACCACCATCGTCAATTTTGTCGAGGGCTCCCGCTTTACCGAGAATAAACGCCGCGAAACCCGGTCGCCTTATAAAAATCTGCTGCCGCCCAAAGCCGCCGGTATTGCGATGGCGCTGAACGTGCTCGGCAGCCAGTTCGATAAAATGCTCAACGTTACGCTCTGCTATCCGGAAAACGATCGCACGCCGTTCTTCGATATGCTCAGCGGCAGATTGACGCGGATTGTGGTGCGTATTTCGCTGGTGCCGATTGCCGAAGAGATCCACGGCGATTATGTAAACGATAAGAACTTTAAGCGCAGCTTTCAGCAGTGGCTTAACGGATTATGGAATGACAAGGATGTACAGATAGAGGATATTAAAGCGGAGTATCGATTCAATAAAGACGCCGGTCATTGACCGGCGTTCTCTTTTTTTACTTCTTCTCAACCAGCTGGCGGACGGTGTCAGCATACTGCTGAACAAAGATATCCATGCTGCTGGTATCCATGCCCTGCGGATTCAGCTGATATTTACCGTTAATGAAGATAGCCGGAACGCCCTGCAGCTGAAGATCGGCCGCCGCTTTCTCCTGCTGGGCTACCAGCGATTTCACCACGAAGCTGTTCCAGGCGGCATCGTAATCTTCACCCTTCACGCCCGCATCAACGAACACTTTGCGAATGTCGGCCACGTTCTGCACCGTCTGGGTTTTCTGTACGGCTTCAAACATCGGTGCGGTAATTTTGTCTTCCACGCCGAGCGCGATGGCCACGGCCCATGCCTGAGTAATCTCTTTACCCAGCGGTCCGAGGAACTCGACGTGGTACTTGGTCATTTTGGTGCCTTCAGGCAGCTTTTTCTTCACGGCGTCAGAGACGTGCAGCTGCTCTTCGAATTGGTAGCAGTGCGGGCAGTAGAAGGAGAAGAACTCCAGTACCTGCGGCTCGCCGGCAACCGGTTTCTCCAGCGTGGTGTACTGCTTACCGTCAGAGATCTGCATCGCCGATGCGCTAAATGCCAGAACCATGCCTGCCAGCGCCAGAAAAATCTTTTTCATTGTTAACTCTCTCCTGAAAGTGTCAGTTAAAACATCGGTGTCAATTGTAAAGGTGGTTCCTGCAAAATCCTTGTCTGTTCACGGAACGTCGCAATTTGCCTGCGCCAGTTATCTTCCTCAATAAGCCAGGGGAAATTAACCGGAAAGGCAGGATCGTCCCAGCGGCGGATTAACCAGGCCAGATAATAAACCATCCGCATTGCGCGCAGCGGTTCAATACAGGAGAGCTCGGCGATATCAAATGTACTGAACTCTTCATAGGCTTCAAGAATAATATCAAGCTGCATACGCCGCTCGGCCACATCGCCATTAAGCAACATCCACAGATCCTGAATCGCCGGGCCGCTGCGTGCATCATCAAGGTCGACAAACAGCGGGCCGTCGCGCCAGAGAATATTTCCGGCGTGGCAATCGCCGTGCAGACGAATTGACGTAAAGCGACTGTGCCACTGCTGCATAACTGCATCAATTAATTTATCCGCGGCGGCAAGGAACTCAGGCTTCAGGGATGCGGGAATAAGCGCGGTAGATTCAAACAGCCGGCGGGGCTCAAGCAGATACTCCTGAACGCCAATTTCAGGGCGGGCAGTAAAATCTTTTTTACGCCCGGTCTGGTGCAGACGTCCTAAATAGCGGCCAACCCACTCGATCTGGTCGAGATTGTCGGGCTCAAACTGGCGTCCGCCCACGCTTGGGAAAACGGCGAAGAGGAAACCCTCATGGCGCAGCAGCGTTTCGCCGTTAAACGCAATGGGAGCTGCAACGGGCACGTCGTCGCCGGCCAGTTCGAGAGCAAAATCATGCTCTTCCTGAATCTGATCGGCGGACCATCGCTGCGGGCGATAAAATTTCGCCACAAAGCGCCGCCGATCTTCATCCTGGAACTGCCAGACGCGATTCTCATAGCTGTTAAGAGGGGTCAACCCGGAATCAACCCGAATACCGCACGCGAAGAGCGCATCCATAATGGTATCCGGGTGCAGAGTGTGGAAATTAAAAGCCTTGTCGTTCATCCGATTATCCGGAAATTACTGCGAATGGTTCAGAATACCATTTCACAGCATTTTCGGTGGCGCTGCTTACAAGGTTTTACTCTTTAATCACGCCGCGGGCCCGCAGAAGCGCGGTTTTAAAGTCTTCCTCATAATCTTTCTGAATACCCGGAATAACCGCATCCTTTGCAGAATCGCGCATTTTCAGGTGATAAATCAGGATATCGTCGGATAGATCGGTGAGCTCACCGTCAAAGCCTGACTCCTTCGCCAGTTTCTGCAAGAATTGCATTAAATTCAGCTCAGGCTCTTTTTGCCAGGCCGGCTGGAGGAGTTCAATAACTTCGTTCAGGCGTTTACATTTCATGCTTTTGCTCCTTACGCTTAACCCACACACGGTAGCAGGGTCAAACCCACAATAAAAGAGGCGATATTGGTGAAAAAGCGTCAACCTATTACTGGCGTTATTCTGGCAGGCGGAAAAGCGAGCCGCATGCAGGGAAAAGATAAAGGATTACAGCTTCTTAACGGTAAACCGCTGTGGCAGCACGTTGCACAGAGGCTGGCGGCGCAGACGGATCGGCTGGTGATTAGCGCGAATCGTTCGCTTGAGGCTTATGCGGCCAGCGGGCTGGCGGTTTATCAGGATATTTTAGACAATTTTCCCGGCCCTTTAGCGGGCATACTGTCCGTCATGAAACAGTCGGATAGCGAGTGGTACCTGTTTTGCCCGTGCGATACGCCCTTCATTCCCGATACGCTCGCGCAGTGGCTGTGGGAAAACAGCGGGGAGGCGCCGGCAGCGTGGGTGCACGATGGCGAGCGGGACCACCCCGCCGTCGCGCTGGTACACCGCCGTATCATCCCGATGCTGGAGAGCTATCTGGCGCAGGGAGAGCGGCGGGTGATGGTTTTCCTTCGCCAGTGCGGTGGGCACAGCGTTGATTTTAGCGACCTTAAATCGGCCTTTATTAACGTCAATACCCTTGACGATCTACAGCATATGCAGGAGAAAGCATGATCCCGGTACTGGCAATAGCGGCGTGGAGCGGGACGGGAAAGACCACCCTGCTTAAGTCGCTGATCCCTGAGCTTCGCCTGCGCGGTATACGGCCCGGGCTGATTAAGCATACACATCATCGGATGGACGTGGATACGCCCGGGAAGGACAGCTACGAGCTGCGCAAGGCCGGGGCCGCACAAACGCTGGTCGCCAGCTCAGAGCGCTGGGCGCTGATGACTGAAACGCCGGAGCGCAAGGCGCCGGATCTCGCCTGGCTGGTAAGCCGGATGGATCACGCTACGCTGGATCTGGTGCTGGTGGAAGGCTTTAAGCATGAGGCAGTGGCGAAGATCCTGCTGTTTCGCGAAGGTTCGGGGCACGATGCTGATGAGCTAACGTTGGATGAGCACGTGATTGCCGTGGCCAGCGATATTAATCTGCCTATAGATATACCGCAGCTGAATCTGAATGATATCGGTGAAATCGTTGATTTTATTCAGGGATGGATGGCTACCCAGGCGTAAAACCCGCCCGGCGGCACTGCGTTTGCCGGGCCTACTGATCCGCGTAGGTCTTAGCCAGAAATGCAAAAAACCTCAGCCTTTCGACTGAGGTTCTTGCTTTATTTGATGCCTGGCAGTTGTATGACGGGCTTCCTGCCCGTCACCCTCCGGGCGGCGCTGCGCGCCGTGCAAATTCGCTCCCGGCGAATTTGTCCTGCTCCCGGAGAGCGCTCACCGACAGACAGCAGACAAACGAAAAAGCCCCATGCTTTCGCATGAGGCTTTCACGTTTATTTGATGCCTGGCAGTTCCCTACTCTCACATGGGGAGACCCCACACTACCATCGGCGCTACGG
>OKOX01000022.1_pt1 | contig 147318 bp, 137 predicted proteins | sample 1614201 | NCBI WGS metagenome assembly OKOX01 (sample SAMN04436913, study PRJEB24849) | human gut metagenome | biome: human gut; feature: NICU; material: stool | host: Homo sapiens | place: USA: Saint Louis, MO | collected 2012-05-21 | reverse complement strand
ACCTTCGGCGCGCGGGCGTCGGGCAGGGCGGCGAGAGCCGCGGCGCTGTTCGCCACCTGCTGCGCCTGCGCCGTCGCGCCGTGCATTGCGCTGGCGCTGACCAGCAGGCCAAGGGCCCAGATGGCGCCGCGGTGGGTATTGACGCCGCCGGTGGCGGCCAGCATCTGCTGCTCGCCGTCGCGGCCCAGCCGGCCGACGGTTTCCCGCAGGGTGACATCGACCGGGCGCTGCCAGCTGTGCTGGGCCAGCCGGAGAAACGTTGGGGCCAGGCTGTGGGCCGAACGCTCCATCAGGCTGAGCGTCAGGTCGCGGTGCGCGCCGTTGCCCCGGCTGTCCACCAGACCCGGCTTCGGACTGAGTCGCGCTTCATCGATCAGCGCATTGCGGGCGGCGTCCGCCAGCCTGCGGGCCTGCGCCTCGGCGTGAGTCTGTGACAGCTGTTTCATTACCAGCTCCGGAATTTAGCGGGTGGGTTGTACAGGCCGTCGGACCACTCGACGAGGTCGGCGACGCTGCCGGCGGCCAGCAGGGAGCGGGTGGCGTCGGAGCGGCGGATGCCCATATCTTCCGGGTAGGCCACTTTGCCGCTCTGGCGCAGGTCGGCGACGCGCTTCGCGTCAACGCCGAGGCCGATATCGGTGATCCCGGCTACCGCCGCCACCATCGCCCGGCGCTCTTCCACATCCTTCGCGCGGTAAAGGTAGGCGATACCTTCTTCGGTCAGAACGTGGGTCACGTCATCGCCGTAAATCATTACCGGCGCCAGCGGCATACCGGTGGTTTTGGCCACCTCAACGGCGTCGAGCTTCTCAACGAAGGTCGGCTTCACGCCTGCCTGGAAGGTTTCCACCATCTGCACCACCAGCTTTTTGCCGCGCGCCATCGGATCCGGTTCGCTGATCATGTTCAGCCAGGCGGGGGTCGCGTGGCGGCGGCCGTGCGGATCGTGGCCCATGTTCGGCGCGCCGCCGAAGCCGGAGAGGCGGCCGCGGGTCACCGTCGAGGAGTTGGCGAGGCCGTCAACCTGCAGGGTGGAGCCGATAAACATATCTACCGCGTACTGGCCCGCCATCTGGCAGAAGGCGCGGTTGGAGCGCATCGAACCGTCGCGGCCGGTAAAGAAGATGTCCGGACGGGCGCGGATATACTCTTCCATCCCCAGCTCGCCGCCGAAGCAGTGCACGCTCTCCACCCAGCCGCTCTCGATTGCCGGGATCAGCGTCGGGTGCGGGTTCAGCGTCCAGTGTTTACAGATTTTGCCCTTCAGGCCGAGCCGCTCGCCGTAGGTCGGCAGCAGCAGCTCGATGGCGGCGGTGTTGAAGCCGATGCCGTGGTTGAGAGATTGCACCTGGTGTTCGGCGTAGATGCCCTTGATGGCCATCATCGCCATCAGGATGTGCTCCTGCTTGATCAGGCGCGGATCGCGGGTAAACAGCGGTTCGATAAAGAACGGCTTATCGGCGACCACCACGTAATCAATCCACGAACCCGGAATATCCACGCGGGGCAGGTCGCACTCGTCGTCCACCAGCTCGTTGACCTGGGCTATCACGATGCCGTCGCGGAAGGCGGCGGCCTCCACCAGCGCCGGAGTGTCTTCGGTGCTCGGTCCGGTGTACAGGTTGCCGTGACGGTCGGCCTTATAGCCGGCGATCAGCGCTACGTTCGGGCAGAGATCGACATACAGGCGGGCGTAGAGCTCGATATAGGTGTGGATGGCGCCGATCTCCAGCTGGCCGTCCTGCAGCAGCTGCGAAATGCGCAGGCTCTGCGGGCCGGAGAAGGAGAAGTCCAGCTTACGGGCGATGCCCTTCTCGAAGATATCCAGGTGCTCGCTGCGCCCGACGCTCGGCATGATCATATGCAGATCGTGCACTTTTGCCGGGCTGACTTCCGCCAGCGTGCGGGAGAGAAAGTCGGCCTGCTTCTGGTTATTACCTTCGAGCACGACGCGATCGCCGGGGGCGATCAGCGTTTCAAGCGCCTCCACCAGCCCCGCGGTGGGAATTACCTTACCCTGCACCGGGAGGGCCGCCATGCGGCGCGCTTTCTCGCTGCGTCGCGTGTTCCATTCCCGGGCCGGACTCTGGCCTGTATTCATTGTTAACCTCCTGATTCAGCGAATCATTTTGACCTTCATTTCTGCTGTAATCAGTCTGGCCCAGGGCGATACGTTCATCAATTAAGCTGAGCAGACAATCGTTAGCCTGAGAGTAATGATTTTGGAAGTGATTATGTGACGGCGATCGATGCGCGGGGCGCGGAGGTAGACTACGCCGCGAAGAGACGCGAGGGATTTTTAGCATTAACCAATGCAGATCTAACTTTTAACAAAAATATGACAACCCTACTATACATATAAAATATTATCTTTTATAGATTTGTCTGTTTTATCTTCTGATCCGGTGTATGACAACAAAAAAGAGAAGAGATATGGAACAGACATCTGGCAAGCAAAATGATGCCGCGCATCATGACAACAAACCGCAGTTTAATCGCTCCATCGGCCTTATCTCCAACTTCGCCCTCGGCTTCACCTATCTGTCGCCGCTGACGGCGGTCTACTCGCTGTTTGCCCTCGCCGTGACCCTTGCCGGGCCGCCGGCGATCTGGTGGATAGTGATTGTCGCCTGCGGCCAGCTGCTGGTGGCGCTGGTGTTTGGCGAAGTGGCCTCCCAGTATCCGATCACCGGCGGACTCTATCCCTGGGCGCGCCGCCTGTGGGGTAAAAAATACGCCTGGATAGCGGCGTGGATCTACCTCTGGGCGCTGGTAGTGACCATTACGTCCGTTGCCGAATATACCGCCACCTTCGTGGCTTCGCTGCTGCACTACGCCACCACGCCGGGCAATATGCTGCTCACCTCGGTGGTGCTGCTGATGCTGATGATGGGCGTCAATATGTCCGGCACCAAAAACCTTGCCCGGGTTGCCAGGATTGGCTTCTGGTGCGAGATCCTCTGCGTTATCGCGCTGGGTATTTACCTGCTGATTTTTCACCGCGCGCAGCCGTTCTCGGTGCTGTTTGACTCGATGGGCGTCCTCGCTCACGATGGCAGCTACCAGACCGCCTTTATGTCGGCGGCGCTGATGGGGCTGTTTATGTTCTTCGGCTTCGAAGCCTGCGGCAACGTGGCGGAAGAGGTGCAGAACCCGGGGCGCAAAATCCCGCTGGCGATGATCCTCAGCATCGTCTTCGGCGCCATTTCGGCGATTATTTCGGTGCTCGGCTATCTGCTGGCTTCGCCCAACCTGGTCAGCATCATTAACGGTAAAACCGCCGATCCGATCCCGACCATTCTCAACGAGGCGCTCGGCCCGACCGGGGCGACGGTGTTTATCGTGGTGGCGGTGATCGCCATGCTGTCGTGCATACTCTCCCTGCAGGCGGCGCTGAGCCGGCTGATTTTCTCCTTCTCCCGCGACCAGATGCTGCCCGGCAGCGCCTGGATGTCCACGCTTTCGAAAAACAGCGTGCCCGATAATGCGATGATCGTCAGCTGTCTGCTGCCGGTGCTGATCTGCGTCTGGGTCTGGTTCCAGCCGGATAACCTGGCGCGCATTACCGCCTTTGCGGTGATCGGCATCTATATCTCTTTCCAGATGGTGGTGCTGGCGGCGCTGCGCCAGCGGCTGAAGGGCTGGAAGCCGGCGGGCGAATGGAGCGTCGGCGGCTGGGGGATGCTGGTCAACCTGCTGGCGCTGGCCTACGGCGCGTGCGGCATCTGGCTGCTGGCGCAGCCGGCGGACAGCAGCAGCTTTATCGACCGCTGGACGGTGCTGGTGGGCCTGGCGGTGGTGGTCGGCAGCGGATTGATCTATATGGCGCTGGCGCGGCCCTTCGGGCGCTCAAGCGCGCCGGAAAATGATGCAATTGAATATGCGCGCCGGCTGAGAGCGGGCCAGCCGTAGCGCGCCGCGTGAGGCTCAGGCCGCGTAAAGCCGGAAGTAGCTGTTGTGGAAAAGCGGCGCCGGCGGATCGGTTTCCAGCAGATCGCCGATGCGCCGCCGGGGGCTGGTCGTGACGATGATGCGCCCTTCGTGATTGGTCAGCACCACCGCCGGGGCATCCGCGCAGGCCAGCAGCTCCTGCTCCAGGCGGCTAACCAGGATATCGACGGCGGCAACGCCCAGAAACACGCCCCGCACGCTGACCGGTACGGCGCAGGTCAGGGTATAGGCGGTGTTGCAGATATAGTCCACGTAGGGGCCGTGGATCCACGCTTTACCATCAGCAGGCGGCTGGTTAAACCAGGCGAACGTGCGGAAGTCGAGGCGCTGCTGCGTCGCCTGGTCGAGCTCAAGGCTGGTCTGCTCTTCGCCGCCCTCGCGGCGATACCACCACTCCAGCAGCCAGTAGGAGGTGCTGTTGATGTGGCTGGCGAATCCGGCCCCGGAGCAGTAGTCGGTGTGGCTGAGAACGGTTTTAATATGCCGGCGCAGATAATTTTTTACCGCGCTTTGCAGGAACATATCCGGCGCGCACTCCGCCTGGCCCGCCGCCGTCTGCTCAATCTCCTGCGCCAGCAGGACGGTGGCGTTGACGATAGTGCGGGTAATGTCCTCGATTTTGCTGATTATCGCCCTGATGGCGTCGGGTGAGCTCACGTTGCCTCTGCTTCTCTACTGGCTGTGCTTTAATTTATTTTCAATAAGATACGATGTCAGGGCATCAATAAGGCGGGCGCTGATCTGTACCGCGAGGGGGGCATCGCGCGCGGCCAGCGCCTCCGTCAGCCGCGCATAATGGTCAACTACCTCGCGGTGTACTGCATCGCAGCGGTAAACATCGGCCGCCAGCGACGCCCACTCGGTCTGCAGCTGCAGCTCATGGCTTGCCAGCCGCGTCGAGTGCGAACAGGCCGCGAGGGTCAGCAGGCAGCGGAGGTCGGTCTGTGCTCTCAGCTCCGGTGTGACCGCGGCGGTAAACATGGCCACGCACTCGCGAAAGCGGGTAATATCCGCCACCGTCATGCGCCGCGCCGCCAGCCTTGCGCTGTGGCTGACGACCGCGCAGTGCATCTCGCCGAGATCGGCAAGATACTCGGTGCCAATTGCGTCGAGCGGGTGCAGGCCGTCGTTTTGCGCTCCGGCGTTTTCGCACACGAAGCTGCCCCCGTTGCGTCCGCGCACGGTGTGGATAAGGTTGTTTGCTCTTAAGGTATTGAGGGCCTCACGAATCGTGATATGAGATACGCCCATCATTTTCGCCAGGTCGGCCTCGTTGGGGAGTTGCTCATGAGGTTCCAGCAGACCGGTAATGATGGCGTTGGACAAGCGCTGAACTATCTGATCTGAGCGGCTGATCTGACCGATAGGCGCAAAAATAACGGCATGAGTAATCATAGTTTTCTGTCAGTGTCTCCCTGAAACAGCCTTCATTCTTAACACAGGCAAGGGGCACAAGGCGAGGGGATATTAGCAAGATCCTCCATTCATCCGCGCAGGCTGATGTATATTCTGAGGACTCTAAACCGTTCCTGAACAATGTCAGAAATAATTTTGCGGTATACCGTATCGTGCTGATTAATTGTCCATTCTCATGCAACATCACATTCTGAGCGTAAAGAAGTGCAAATACTTTGAGTTCCCTTATTCACTGTGCCAGAATCTCGCTGTGTTTAACTACTGAGGACAATTTTCATCCGCAAAGATGGGAAGCAACAACGCGGATAATTGTAATTTTATGGACATGTTGTTCAGAACGCAGACCTTTTACCTGTTTTCCGTTTTTAACCTCTTTTTCCTCCCTTCTGGCGAGCGGCACTGGCGCACATCGCTTTAGTCCTTCTCCTTGCTGTATCCGATAAATAATTAATTACCTGATTTGCATAACTGTGCAAATCGCGACGGATTATATTCTCAGGCAGGAGAAGAATATGTTTTACTGGATTTTATTAGGACTGGCGATCGTTTCAGAAATTATTGGTACGCTCTCCATGAAATGGGCCAGCGTCAGCGGCGGTCACGCCGGAATGATATTAATGCTGACGATGATTGCCCTCTCTTATATATTTCTTTCATTCGCTGTTAAGAAAATTGCGCTCGGCGTGGCTTATGCGCTGTGGGAAGGGGTCGGTATTCTGCTGATCACCCTGTTCAGCGTCACGCTGTTCGATGAGCCGCTCACTCTGATGAAGGGGCTGGGACTGGCGACGCTGGTCGTCGGCATCGTGTTCATCAAGTACGGCACGCGCAAAACGGCGCCGGTAAAAGCCGAGGTGAACCATGCAGCAGTTTGAGTGGATTCACGGCGCCTGGCTGGCTGTCGCTATCGTGCTGGAGATCGTCGCCAATATTTTTCTTAAATTTTCCGACGGATTCCGTCGCAAAGTCTACGGCGTGCTGTCACTCGCCGCCGTGCTGGCGGCCTTCAGCGCGCTGTCGCAGGCGGTGAAGGGCATCGATCTTTCCGTGGCCTATGCGGTATGGGGCGGCTTCGGCGTTGCCGCCACGCTTGCGGCAGGCTGGGTGCTCTTCGGACAGCGCCTCAACCGCAAGGGCTGGCTGGGCGTTGGCCTGCTGATTGCCGGTATGGTGATGATTAAACTCGCATAATATCGTAACGCCGCCCGTATATAAGGGCGGCGAAATATCCTGACTGTATTACGCTAAGTATTATGAGTAAAACGGGCCGGGTATCAATTATGTGCGGAAGCGTGTGTCATGTTTAATCCCTCGCGCTGGCGAAATGTCGCTACGGCGAGGACGCTGTGCGTGATGCTCTTCATGGCGGGGCTGGGGCTGCTGGTCTCGATTATCTATCTGCTGTTTCTCTCCCAGAGTCTGCTCAGCAGCAAAATTAATGAAATGGATACCCACCGCACGGCGATGTCGGTGGACGGCGCTATTCAGAGTTCCGTCAGTCGGGTGATGACCCTGGTGGTGGATAACGCCATCTGGGACGACGCGGTCTACAAAACCTATCCGCCGAATCTCGACAGCCGCTGGCTGTACGATACCTGGGGCGCGGGCATCAAGATCAATAATCTGTACGACGGCACTTTTGTACTGGATGAGCATTTCAACATTATCTGGGGAGCCTTTCACAGTCTGCCCTACGCCGGGCGCGACCTCAGCTTCTTTGGCCGGGGCATACAGGCGCTTATCGGCAACAACGCCGCCGCGCTCGCCAGCGGGCAGAAAAACGTGGCCGGCATCACCCGCACGCAGGAGGGGATTGCCTTCGTCAGCATCGGACTTATTCGCCCGATGAACGGGCGGCTGCAGGTTAAAGACGCCACCCGCCGCTATTTGCTGATCACCCGCCACCTCAATCCACAGATCCTGCGCGAGCTGGGGGAGACGTTTCAGATAGACTCCCTGCATTTTACCGCCACCAATACCAGCCCCTACAGCATACCGCTGCGCAGCGCGGCGGGCGACGTTGTGGGCTACCTCAACTGGCAGCCGCGGCTGCCGGGCGCGAAGGCGGCCATTGCGGCATCGCCGCAAATTCGCAAAATAGTCATTCTCGCCGCCGCGCTGATCCTGCTGTTTATTCTGCTCAGTAGCCTGGGGCTCTATAAGCTGGCCCGCGGTGAAAAGCAGGCGCGGGCCAGCGCCCTGACCGACTGGCTGAGCCATTTGCCGAACCGCCGGGCCCTGCTGGAAAGGCTTGAGCAGGAGAGCGAGCGCGGCGCGACGTATATTAAAACGGTGGTGTTTATCGATCTTGATGGTTTTAAAGACGTGAATGATATTTACGGCCACGATACCGGCGATGCGCTGATCGTCCAGGTCGCCGGCGTGCTGCAGACGCAGGTGCCGGAGGGCGGCATGCTGGTTCGCCTCGGCGGCGACGAATTTGCCATGACCGTCAGCGGCGCCGGGGCCGCAGAGCAGGCGATGGCGTTTGCCCATCGCGCGCTGGAGAGCCTGACTGCGCCGATCCAGATTGGCTCGCGGACAATCTACATCAGCGCAAGCGTCGGGATCGCCAGCAGCAGCAGTGAGGGAGAAACCAGCTCCGAGCTGTTCCGGCGGGCCGATATCGCCATGTACCACTCTAAAATCAGCGGCAAGGGCCGCATTACCCAGTATGACGCCGAGCTGAATACCGCCAGAGAGCACCAGCTCAGCATTGAAAACGAGATCCGCCGCGGGCTTGAGCGGCAGGAGTTTGACGTCTGGTATCAGCCGATCGTTGACGCCCGCACGCTGGCGATGACCGGCGTTGAGGCCCTGGTGCGCTGGCCGCGCAGGCCGCAGGGCGAACTTAAGCCGGATACCTTTATCCCTATTGCCGAGAGCAGCGGGCTTATTTATGCCCTGGGCCAGTTCGTTTTGCGCCGGGCCTGCGCCGATCTGCAGCCGCTGGGTAACGTGATGCTATCGGTGAATATTTCGCCGGCGCAGTTTCGCGATCCGGATTTTGAAAATAAGGTCGCCCAGGTGCTGAGCGCCTACGGATTTCCGCCCGGACGGCTGCAGCTGGAGGTGACGGAAAACTATGTGCTGGGAAGCCCGGAGCGCGCCAGCGCGGCGATCGCTAACCTCAAAGCGCAGGGGATCTCGGTGGCGCTTGACGACTTCGGCACCGGCTATTCAAGCATCGGCTACCTGCGCCAGCTGGCGTTTGACAGCATCAAAATAGATAAATCCCTCGCCGGGCTGGTGGACTGCGATGAACAGGCCACCGCGCTGGTGTGCGGTACGGTGCGCATCGCTTTGGCGCTCGGCATGTCGGCGGTGGCGGAAGGCGTGGAGACCGAAGAGCAGATGGTGCTGCTGCGCCAGGCCGGCTGCGACCGGCTGCAGGGGTACCTGTTCAGCGAGCCGCTGCCGATAGCCGGTCTGATCCTGAAGATGCAGACTACTGGCTGGCCAGCGCCTGAAGCTTATCGCGAAAGCCGGTGACCGCGATGGCGCGGTTATCGGCGCGCTGGCGGTCTTTGGCCGACGGCGCCGAGCTTTGCACGCCAATGACCTGCCACTGAGCGCCGGTTTTCAGCATCAGCGGCGAACCGCTGTCGCCGGGCAGCGTATCGCACTGGTGCGACAGCACCGAACTCTGCGCCCAGCCGGTGACGATGCAGTCGCTGTGGGTATAGAGCGAATCGAGATGATCGATAGGATAGCCTGACTGGGTGACCTTGCGATCGGCGGCCTTCAGCGCGGCGGTGAGGGCCGCTTTATCGCCTTCAAACAGCGGTACCGGGGCGATACCGGTCGGCGGATAGCGCAGTACGATCAGCGCAAAGTCCCACGCGGCGGCGGCGGGCGGGACAATCCAGCCGTCGCCGTCCGGCTTCAGCCTGCGGCCCAGCGTCGGCTCGACCCGGCCTTCAATACCGTGAATTTCATAGCGCCAGACGCCTTTTTGCGACACGAAGCGCAGCGCCACCGCCTTATCGTCTTTGCCGCGCGGCGGCGTCAGCAGGCAGTGTCCTGCGGTCAGCGCCAGGTGGGGGGAAATCAGGGTTGCGGTGCAGAGGTTGCCGCTGGCGGTCTCCAGCTGGCCGATAGCGTCCCACGGGTGCTCGGTGGGATTGTTCACCTTAACGCGATCGTCGTGACCAAAAAACAGCGTCCTGATATCCTTCGCGCTGATCCCCGGATCATCGCCGCCGTCATCGGCGTGGGCGAGGGAAGTAAAGAGACATAGTGATCCCAGTAATACTGCTATCGTTCTGCGCATAACACTCTCTGGTGGGTAATTATGATTATAAAAAAGGTAACCCTGTGAGATTACTATAGACGGGATGAGTATAAAGTGGGAGTAAAATCAGCGAACTACGCTCAGTACAAAAAGAAGCGGGTGGCAACCAGGGCGCAGATAATCAGCAGTAGCAGGATGAGCTCAAATCGGTAACGACGCAGCATGATTGCTCTCCGGAAAAAACCGGCGCTTTATCAGCGCCGGTTTGTGATACAGGTCCGTACTCAGGTCAGCGAACTTATGCTGCCGGCTGAGCAGCCGGTTTTGCGGCTTCGTGCTTAACCGGTTTTTTGTGTGCTTTTTTAGCAGCCTGCGCTTTCTGAGCGGCGGCAGCCGGTTTAGCAGCGGCTTTCTTGGTGGTTTTGTGTTTTTTCGCAGCCTGCGCTTTCTGAGCCGGAGCCGCTTTTTTGTGTTTCTTAACGTGATGCTTAGCCGGTGCAGCGTGAGTTGCAGTTGCCGGTGCAGCAGCGGCGGCGGTGGTTTCAGCAGCGAAGGCGGCAGAAGAGAGACCCATAGCAGCGGCAACAACCAGAGCTAATACTTTTTTCATTGCGAATTCCTCGAAATTGGTTTCTTTGTTCAACCCCACTGCGGGGCCGTTGAAGAGACTATATGCCTGTCTTATCGGGGATTCCGTTGCTGATTGGTATCGGCGTGTAACGGTATGTACAAGGAGTTAATGGTGTTGCATGAGCGATCTCAGCGCTATCGTCAGTGATAAGGTGACGGCCGCGAGGGGGGAGGGAACAAAAATAGGGTTTTCTATTAATAGAGTAATGTTGGCGATTTTTTATATCGTTTTTTATTGAAAAAATAGCATAGCAACTTGCGGTTATTAAAAATTTATCAAAAGCAGATTAACTAATTAATCTGGATGGTTTTAGCTTTTATGGCTGCTACTCTGCGTTACTATGACCTTGGTCAATTGTGCTCATAAATTATCCAGTGTGCAAAAAGATACTCAGTACTATGCTTTTATCGCAACGGCTTCGTTGTGGATAATTATCAAGTAAGGATAAATAATGAAGGAATTGCCTAAAGTAGCAAAAAAAACGCTGGGTGAAATATCAGGTAAAAGTGTCAAACCGGTTGTAGCTGGGCTTGTTGCTGGCGTTATTGCCGGCGTAAGTTCTCCTGCGATGGCTTCTACTGCCAGCGCTCAGCTCAACATGGTTTCTCCCTCTCAGAACGAAGTTCAGAAAGCGGGTGAGCATAGTAATGCGGCCCTGATCATGGAAAAGCCGTCGCTTGATGGGCAGGTTTTTGCTGCGCATTACAGCCACTCCAGCCATGCAAGTCACGCCAGTCACTACTCCTGCACTCCCGGTTCGACCTGCTAAAAAAAGGCCAGCAGCAGCGCTGGCCATTCTGTGAGGTAGTAAATGAATACTGTAACGCAAGGGCAAAACAGTTTGGGAGATTTTTTCATGCTTCCACTCAATAAGACGCTGTATAGCACAGATGTGATAATGAAAACATGCTATGGTTTTACTGACGATTATTTTATTCATCTAATAAAAACCTCGGAAGAGCAGGTCGCGGTCTTTTTTTATTCTAAGGAAGATAGTGACTCAGTTGCCATGATTAATCAGGCCGTGAAGGATTTTATGCATAACCTTCATGAAAATCAAATGCGAGAAATTATTTACAAGGAAACTCATGTACTGCATGAGGAAATTGTGCGTAAAGCATTTGCGCCTGCTGTATTTTTAAAGTCATCGGTGTAGGACAATGAAAGTAATACTCGATGGCGATTTTTATACTTATTCTGCAATTGAGAATATGGCGAATCAGTTTTCTGAATACATTACGGTAGAGGTTAGCCTCGCAGAAGGAATCGTGTTGCAAATGAACGTGCATGATGCTTACAAACTGCAGCGTAACGTTATCATCAATACCTTTCTTAATAATATTCTGGAGTTAAGCATACAGGAGCATCTTGAAGATGAGCGTTGAGTTCCTGCCAAAAGAAGCGTTCAGCGCAGACAATTATCAGTTACTGCCATTTCGTTTTAGCCAACTTTCCCGCGAGAAATACTTCCTGTCAACCGATTATGGCGAGTGGCTTTGTTTAGATAGCGCTCAACTGAACTCCCTCATTAAAAAAGAAAAGATAAAGGATCTGGACCTTTACTACGAGCTTAAAGCGAAGCACATTATTGCAGATAATGTCACTGAAGCGCATCTGACACACCTGGCTTCGCGCTATCGCACCAAAAAGGCGTTTCTTGAAAACTTCTCGCAGTTGCACATTTTTGTGCTGACTATCCGCTGTAATAACTCCTGTATCTACTGTCAGGCATCGCGCAAAAGTTGCCAGTCTGAAGCAGTACGTTACGATATGAGCCCTGAAATCCTGGAGAAAAGCATCGACCTGTTTCTCTCTATGCCGTCAGATAAGCTTACGCTTGAATTTCAGGGAGGAGAATCGACGCTCAATATGCCTCTCATTCGTCAGGCCGTAGCGTTAGTCAATGAGAGAAAGAACGATAAAGATATTCAATTTGTCGTCTGTACCAATCTTTGCGATCTCAACGATGACGATCTTGATTTTCTCATTGCGCATGCGTTTTCGCTGAGTACCTCTCTGGATGGACCTGAATCTCTCCATGATGCAAATCGTAAATTTGGCAAAACCGGGGCATGGAAAGCGCTTACGCAGTCGCTTGATAAAATTCGCCAGCGTAATGCCTTTGCACAAGTGAGTGCGCTGATGACGACCACCCGACAAAGCTTGACGATGCATCGGGAAATCATTGATGAGTATGTCAGGCTTGGCTTTCGCAGCATTTTCATTCGCGAGCTCAATCCCTACGGCTTTGCACATAAGTATTTTCATAAAATTGGCTATACCACTGCGCAGTTTCTTGAGTTTTATGAAAAATGCCTCGATTACATTCTTACCCTCAATCATCAGGGCACCGTGTTTCGTGAATCGTACGCAGCCTTAATAATGAAAAAGTTGATGACGCCCTGGTCTACCGGATTTGTCGACCTCCAGTCTCCTTGCGGTTCCGGATTTGGTGTAACTTTATACAACTACGATGGCAATATTTACCCCAGCGATGAAAGCAGAATGATGGCAGAAATGGGTGACCATCACTTCAGGATGGGAAATATTTTTACCCACAACCCTGAGGCCCTATTTTTTGGTCCGGTAATGCAGGAGCTTGCGGCAGCAGGCGTCAATGATGCGCTGCCCGTTTGCGCTGACTGCGCATTTGCGCCTTATTGCGGTGCCGATCCGGTACGTCGTTATCAGGTGACAGGGTCGGTGTATGGTCGTCCCGGTGAGGATGATTTTTGTATTAAGAATCGCGGGATAATAAGTCTGGTGATTAAAAAACTTACCGAAGGCGATAGTCAGACCAGGCAATTATTGATGCAATGGGGGCTACAATGATTCCGGCTCAGGACACTCTTTTTCTATCGGTCCATGCGCGCGAGGTCCTTCATTTCGACGTACCGCTATTTGGGAGAGTCGCAACATCCATCGGGTCCCTTTCCAGTGGCGGAATTCTCTCGCTTTGCGGCAAGCAGGATGATGTGCTGCCAGAGGCATATCAGGCTGCAGCCATAATTTGCGCCGCCGATGATCCCAGACTCGACGTCCTCAAAGCACAGAATCGCATACCGCTGATCGTGGTCGAAAGGGATGCGATCTTCAGCGAAGGTGACGTTATTACCATCAGCCCGCGCGGACGCATACATCGTCTCTTTCGCGCACTTTCGCGCAATAATGCTTTGCTGGTCACGGAGGACTGCAACAATCTGTGCGTGATGTGTCCGCAGCCGCCGAAGCCAGAGTCTGCTGCCCGGCATGCGGTGAATGAACAGCGGATTGTACAGACGCTGGATTTGATTGACGATCTGCATTTTCCTGACTCACTTTGCCTTACGGGCGGCGAACCGACGATGCTTGGCGACGGGCTGATTCGCATTGTAGAGAAGATCAAAAACCGTGCCCCCCGGACACTAATCCACCTCCTTACTAACGGACGAGCGCTGTGCGATACGACCTATACGCAGCGTTTAGCCTGCGCCGGCGGCGATCAATTGCTCGCTGGAATTCCGTTATTCGGGCACGTGGCTGATATCCATGATTACGTGGTGCAGCGTCAGGGGGCGTTCGAGCAAACGATGGCAGGTCTGCTCAACTGCTTCAGATATGGGATTGATGTCGAACTCCGCATCGTGTTACAGAAAGATACCGTTCAGCATTTAACTGCATTGGCTGAGTTTATTGCCCATAATCTTTTTTTTGTTAAGCATGTGGCGCTGATGGGGATGGAAAACATGGGCTTCGCCAGGCTCAATAGAGATCGTGTTTTCATCGACCCATGGGACTATAGAGATGAACTCTCGCAGGCCATCAATCTATTCGCGCTTTATGGTGTAGATGTCCGGGTGTTTAATCTGCCGCTTTGTGTCGTTAATAGCGATACGCGACGCTATTGTGCGCAAAGCATCAGTGATTTTAAAAATGTCTGGCATCCGCAATGTGCCCGCTGTAGAAAACGGGAAATATGCTGCGGTTTTTTTAATTCAACAACGGAAAAGTTTTTTTTGACTCACCACATACGTCCGTTTACCGCATGAACAGTGCGCGCGGAGCTGGCCGATATGGGCCAGATCCGCTGACGCAAGCAAGTTATAAATAGCGCGCCGTCAAATGCTGACGGAAATAATCGCTGTTGAGCTCCTCGCCGGTGGCCATGGTCAGCAGTTCGGCGGTGGTGAAGCGGCTGCCGTGCTGCCAGATATTCTGCCTCAGCCAGTTGAACAGCGGGCTGAAGTTCCCGGCGTTCAGATGGGCGTCGAGATCGGGCAACGCCCGGCGGGCGGCGCTGAACAGCTGGGCGGCGTACATGGCGCCCAGCGTGTACGACGGGAAGTAGCCGAAGCCGCCGTCGGTCCAGTGGATATCCTGCATACAGCCGTTCTGATAATTTCCGGCGGTCGAGAGGCCGAGATACTGCTGCATCTTCTCATCCCACAGGCCGGGGATATCCTCCACCTCAATATCGCCGTCGATCAGCGCCCGCTCAATCTCATAGCGCAGGATGACGTGCGCCGGATAGCTCACTTCATCGGCATCGACGCGAATATAGCCCGGCTTGACGCGCTGGCTCCAGGCAACGAAGTTGTCGAGGGTGAACGCCGGCTGGTCGCCGAAGCGCTGGCGGATGGCGGGCAGCAGGTGCTGCAGAAACGCCGGGCTGCGGCCAAGCTGCATCTCAAAGAACAGGCTCTGGGATTCGTGGACGCCCATCGAGCGGGCGTGGCCAACCGGCTGTCCGGCCCACTGCGGGGGCAGGTTCTGCTCGTAGCGGGCGTGGCCGGTTTCGTGGATCACGCCGAACAGGGCGCTCAGCACGTCGTCTTCGTTATAGCGGGTGGTGATGCGCACATCTTCGGGCACGCCGCCGCAGAAGGGATGGGCGCTGATGTCGAGGCGGCCGCGATCGAAATCAAAGCCGAGCAGGCCCATGGCGTGCAGCCCGAGATCGCGCTGCTTCTCGGTCGGGAACGGACCCTGCGGGTCGAGACAGGGGCGCGAGGCCTGCTTATCGACCACCTCCTGCAGCAGGGAGGGCAGCCAGCGTTTCAGATCGGCGAACAGCACGTCGAGGCGGGCGCCGGTCATCCCCGGCTCGTAGATATCCAGCAGCGCGTCGTAGCGCGAACAGCCTTTGGCTTCGGCGCGGATCGCCGCTTCTTCCCGGCTGAGTCTGACCACTTCCTTCAGATTCGGCGCAAAACCCAGCCAGTCGTTATTTTTACGCTGGCTGCGCCAGGCGTGTTCGCAGCGGTTGCCGGCCAGCGATTTGGCTTCCACCAGGCTTTCCGGCAGCAGGGCGGCCTGATCGTAGGCGCGCCGCATCTCGCGCAGGTTGGCGCGCTCGTCTTCGCTGAGGTCTTCCTGCTGTGCGGCCTCGATCCACGCGCCGACCTTTTTATCGGTCAGCAGCTGATGTTGCAGCACCCCAAGCTCCGCCAGCGCTTCGCCGCGGGCGCGGCTGCCGCCCGGCGGCATCATGGTGGCCATGTCCCAGCCGGCGATGGCGGAGAGGTGCGAAAAGCGCGACAGGCGTTGAAAGGTGCGGACCAGCTGCGGGTAGGCGTGTTTTTCCATAGAACATTATCCCGGTTAAATGAGGAAAGTGGCTGACGGTTGTTGTACCACGAGACGGCGAGGAAGGCGATTGGCCCGTCTCAGCGACGGGCCGCAGGAGGAGACTTAGCGCAGGCGGAAGTGCAGCGCGCGTCCGGTGAGGAGCGCCAGCAGCAGCAGGGCGGCGATAAAGCCGCCGACGCCGTTCCAGCCCCACTGGTGCCAGAAGACGCCGCCCAGCGTCCCGGCAACACTTGAGCCGAGGTAGTAGCTGAACAGATAGAGCGACGACGCCTGGCCGCGCGCGCGGCGGGCGCGGGGGCCTATCCAGCTGCTGGCGACCGAGTGGGCCGCAAAGAAGCCCGCTGAGAACAGCAGCATGCCGGCAAAAATCAGCCACAGCGAAGAGAACAGCGTCATCAGCAGACCGAGCAGCATGACGCCGGTAAACATCAGCATCACCGGGCCGCGGCCGTAGCGCTGGCTGAGGATACCCGCCTTCGGTGAACTCCAGGTGCCGGTGAGGTAGGCGACGGAGAGCAGGCCTACCACCGCCTGGCTCAGATGCCACGGCGAGAGCATCAGCCGGTAGCCAATGTAGTTAAACAGCGTCACGAAGGCGCCCATCAGCAGAAAGCCTTCGGCGAACAGCAGCGGCAGACCGCGATCGCGCCAGTGGATGCGGAAGTTGATAAACAGCGATTTTGGCCGCAGGGAGGCGGCGCGGAAGTGCTTCGATTCCGGCAAAATGCGCCAGAACATCAGCGCGGCGGCGAGGGCGAAAAAGCCGATGACCGCCACCGCCGCGCGCCAGCCGAAGAAGTCGGTGAACACCCCGGAGAGCAGGCGTCCGCTCATGCCGCCGATCGAGTTGCCGCTGATGTAGAGGCCCATTGAAAAAGCGACAAAGCTCGGGTGGATCTCCTCGCTCAGGTAGGTCATGCCCACCGCCGCCACGCCGCTCAGCGACAGGCCCGTTAGCGCGCGCATAATCAGGATGCCGTGCCAGCTGGTCATCATGGTCGACAGCAGCGTGCAGCAGGAGGCCAGCAGCAGCGCCGTGACCATCACCTGCTTGCGGCCAATCGCATCCGACAGCGGGCCGGTGAACAGCAGGCCCACCGCCAGCATGCCGGTAGCGATAGAGAGCGAGATACTGGCGCTGGCGGGCGAAACCCCGAACTCGTGGGAGAGGACCGGCAGTATCGGCTGAACGCAGTAGAGCAGGGCGAAGGTCGCCAGCCCCGCCGTAAAGAGCGCCAGGGTGACGCGTATAAACTGAGGAGTACCGCGTTTGATAAAAGGCTGAACGCCGGAGCGTCCGACGGGGGATGTCTCTGTATCGCTGACGTCTGCTGTCGGCACGTTGTCAACGGTGGTAGTACGACTCACGGTAGGGTCCTTGGCTGAAAAATAAAACATGGGTCACATAATTAGCCTATGTGAAGGCCATTGTTCTGTCTAATATATTACTAATCTTAAATGATACTTTAAAAATATGAATATCGAACTTCGCCATCTGCGCTACTTTATTGCGGTTGCCGAGGAGCTGCATTTCGGCCGCGCCGCCGCCCGGCTCAGCATCTCGCAGCCGCCGCTGAGCCAGCAGATCCAGATCCTCGAACAGCAGGTCGGGGCGCGCCTCTTCGCCCGCACCAACCGCAGCGTCAGCCTGACCCCGGCCGGAGAGCAGTTCCTTATCGACAGCCGGCAGATCCTTGCCCGCGTCGAAGAGGCGGCGGCGCGGGCGGCGCGCCTGCACCAGGGGGAAACCGGCGAACTGCGGCTCGGTTTTACCTCCTCGGCGCCCTTTATTCGCGCAGTTTCTGTGACCCTGTCACGTTTTCGCCGCCAGTATCCCGATGTGCATATCCACACCCTGGAGAGCAGCACCCGCGAACAGATAGCCCCGCTGAGCGAGGGGCGCCTTGATTTGGGCCTGATGCGCAAAACCGCGCTGCCCGAAACGCTGATGCACAGGGTGATCCGCCACGAACCGCTGCTGGCCACCGTGCACCGCGATCATCCGCTGGCGGAGCGGGCCTCGGTCACCCTCGGCGAACTGGTGGCCGAACCGCTGGTTTTTTTCGATCCCCACGGCGGGACCGGGCTGTATGACGATATCCTGGGACTGCTGCGGCCCCACGGCACGCCCGTCATCGCCCAGGAGGTGGGCGAGGCGATGACCATTCTCGGCCTCGTTTCGGCGGGGCTGGGCATTTCGATTCTGCCGGCCTCTTTTATGCGCGTGCAGCTCAACGAGGTCCGCTGGCTGCCGATTGCCGACAAAGAGGCGGTGTCAGAAATGTGGCTGGTGTGGTCGAAACATCACGAGCTGAGCCAGGCGGCGCTGCGCTTTCGCGAACAGCTGCTGCTGGCGGCAACCGTCGATATTTTCGAATGAAAATCGGGAAAAATTGTGCAGTAAATCACAAGCCTAAGTAAAAGTTTGACGATTTATAACGAAGTGCTTCACCATAGGGAAGTTTATTTCGAAGCGCGAAAATAAAGGGAGCCCGCAGTGGGAGCAGAGAGCCAGCCAGGACATATCGATCAGATCAAACAGACCAATGCCGGCGCGGTTTATCGGCTCATCGATCAGCTGGGGCCCATTTCTCGCATCGATCTTTCCCGACTTGCCCAGCTGGCCCCCGCCAGTATTACCAAAATCGTGCGCGAAATGCTCGAGGCGCACCTGGTTCAGGAAACGGAGATCCAGGAGCCGGGCAGCCGGGGGCGACCGGCGGTGGGGCTGATGGTGGAGACCGATGCCTGGCACTACCTGTCGCTGCGCATCAGCCGGGGAGAGATCAATCTCGCCCTGCGCGACCTCAGCAGCAAGCTGGTGGTCGAAGAGCAGCTGCCGCTGGCGCTTGAGGACGAGACGCCTTTTCTGCAGCGCATCATCGGCATGATTGATGCGTTCTTTATTCGTCACCAGCATCGGCTGGAGCGCCTCACCGCGATTGCCATCACGCTGCCGGGCATTATTGACACCGAGCGCGGCACCATCCACCGCATGCCGTTCTATGACGACGTCATCGACGTGCCGCTGGGCGAAACGCTGGCCTCGCGCACCGGCGTACCGGTCTATCTGCAGCACGATATCAGTGCCTGGACCATGACCGAGGCGATGTTTGGCGCCTCCCGCGGCGCGCGCGATGTGATTCAGGTGGTGATTGACCACAACGTCGGCGCCGGGGTTATCACCGACGGGCGCCTGCTGCACGCGGGCAGCAGCAGTCTGGTGGAAATCGGCCATACTCAGGTCGATCCCTACGGCAAGCGCTGCTACTGCGGCAACCACGGCTGCCTGGAAACCATCGCCAGCGTGGAGAGCGTGCTGGCGCTGACGCAGCTGCGCATGAAGCAGTCGATGAGTTCGATGCTGCACCAGCAGCCGCTGACGGTTGAGTGGCTGTGCGAGGCGGCGCTGAAGGGCGATCTGCTGGCGCGGGATATCATCAGCAGCGTCGGCGATCACGTCGGGCGCATCCTGGCGATCATGGTGAATTTATTCAATCCGCAAAAAATCCTGATCGGCTCGCCGTTTACCCAGGCCGCCGATATTCTCTTTCCCGCCATCAGCGCCTGCATCAATCAGCAGTCGCTTCCCGCCTACAGCCGGCACATCGTGGTCGAGAAAACCCAGTTCCTTAACCGCGGCACGATGACCGGCGCGGCGCTGGTAAAGGATGCCCTCTATAACGGATCGCTGCTGATCAGACTGTTACAGGGTTAACAAATTTTCATTGCTAACGTAAAAATTGCGCTACCTCAAGCTGGCTATTCAGTTCATCGCGTAAAATTCTGACGCTCGGGATAATCACACTAGTTAATGTTCTTTGCGGCAAATTTGGAGTCAGTCATGCTTAAGCGTTTTTTTATTACGGGAACGGATACCTCGGTAGGTAAGACGGTGGTGTCGCGCGCGATGCTGCAGGCGCTGTCCGCCGAAGGCAGAAGCGTGGCGGGCTACAAGCCGGTGGCTAAAGGCAGTAAAGAGACGCCGGAAGGACTGCGTAATAAAGACGCACTGGTGCTGCAAAGCGTCGCCAGCATTGAGCTGCCCTACAGCGCCGTCAATCCTATCGCGCTCAGCGAAGAGGAGAGCAGCGTGGCCCACAGCAGCCCCGTTGATTATACCTTGCTGTCGGCAGGCCTTGCCGCGCTGGAAGGTCAGGTAGAGCACGTGGTGGTTGAAGGCACCGGCGGCTGGCGGAGCCTGATGAACGACATGCGCCCGCTGTCGGAGTGGGTGGTGCAGGAGCGCCTGCCGGTCGTGCTGGTGGTCGGCATTCAGGAAGGGTGCATTAACCACGCCCTGCTGACCTCGCAGGCCATTGCCAGCGACGGTCTGCCGCTGGTGGGCTGGGTGGCGAACCGCATTAATCCCGGCCTTGCCCACTACGCCGAAATTATCGACGTCCTCAGTAAAAAGCTGCCGTGCCCGCTGGTGGGCGAGCTTCCCTATCTGCCGCGCGCCGAGCAGCGCGAGCTGAGCCGCTATATTAATCTAGCGGCGCTCCGCGATGTGCTGCCGGTAAATTGAGTCGCTGCGCAGCGTCTGCGACAGCGCTGACGCCACGACGCAGGCAATAAGCAGTCCGGGCAGCAGCGCATACTGTCCGGTCATCTCACAGATCATAAGCGTTGACATGATTGGCGCATGCGTCGTTGCCGCGAGCAGTGTCGCCATTCCGGTCAGCCCCATCAGCAGAACCATCGCATCGCCGCCGGGCAGCCAGATGCCCCAGATGCGGGCAAACAGCATACCCGTCGCCATCCCCAGAAACAGCGTCGGCGTAAATACGCCGCCCGGCGCGCCCGAACCGCTGCTGGCCAGCACTGCCAGAAGTTTACAGATAAATACCCCCGCAATCAGGCTAAACAGCGGCGGTGCCAGCAGAGAGTGCTGCACAACGCTGTAGCCGTTGCCCCACACCGTCGGCGTGATAATGGACAGGCCGCCGACGATCGCGCCTCCCAGCGCCAGCTGCAGCGGCGGCGAGAGCCTGAGCCGTAAAAAGAGAGCGTGACAGCCCGCCATCAGCCAGATAAGCGCCGGGCCGCACAGGCCCGCCAGCAGGCCGGTTAACAGCATCAGCGCGTAATCGCGGGCGTCGGGCGCGGCGCTTAAGTGCACGCTGTACAGCGGCGCGGTGTCGCCGCTGAGCAACTGCGTCACCAGCAGCGACACCACAGCAGCCACCACGACCGGGCCCAGCGAGGCCAGCATCAGGAAACCGAAGAGAATTTCGGCGATAAACAGGCTGCCGGCGAGGGGGGCATGATAGGCGCTGGCCATCCCGGCGGCGGCTCCGCAGGCGATCCACTGCTTGCACTCTGACGCCGGCGCAAAGCGCCGGGCAAAAAGGGCGGCGGCAAGGGAGGCCAGCAGAATCATCGCCCCTTCGCGGCCGATGGCGCTGCCGCTGGCGACCACCAGCAGTGAGGCGGCGGATTTTACCAGGCTTGCCGGATAATCGAACCTGCCTTCTTCGGTCTCCAGCGCCTCCATATAGTCCGTTGGCGCGTGGGGGCGCTGGCGGGTGTAGCGCTGCCAGCCCCAGAGCAGGGCTCCGGCGGCAAGGCCGCCCAGCGCGGGCGTGAGCGCCCGCCGCCACCAGGGCAGGCATGCAGCGGCGTTGACCAGGCTACGACTGTCGTTGCCCAGCAGAAGCCACTCCAGAGAGTACATTGCGTGGCGGAAAAGCGCGACCGCCAGCGCGGCGAGGACGCCGATAAGGGTGGCGATGAACAGTCGCCGAAACAGGGTCTGTAGATCGGGAGAGGCGTGAATACGATGCATGGAAGCCGCTGTTCTGCAAAAGAATGCAGATATTATACATAATGCGCAGACGGAGAAATGATGCGGGTCATTGTTCCCGCGTCTGCCGCCAGGCCGGCGGCAGACGCAAAGGAGGGCGTTACTCCGACGCGTGAATATTCAGCGCCCGGCGGGTGCGGCCGGAGCTGAGATAGTCGGCGATATAGTCCTGCGAGATCTCGCCGTTATAGCGTCCATCCTCATCGACAATCGGCATCCAGCTGGTGTTGCTCTCATACAGCCGGGAGAGCACCACGCGCAGGTTATCCTCGGCCTTGCCGGTGATGCGGAACGGGTGCAGCAGATCGTCGCAGCTGCCGGTGGCGTCGCGGGCTTCCCGGCGCTTAACGTAGCCCAGCGGCTTGCCGTCGCCGTCCACCACGGTGATGGCGCGGATATCGTTATCGTCCATGGTGGCGAACGCTTCCCGCAGGGGCGTATCGCGTCTGACGGTAATGGTCGGCTGCCGATCGGTCACGTCGCCGGCGGTCACCAGCAGCAGGCGCTTAAGGGTGCGGTCCTGGCCGACAAACGAGCCGACGAATTCGTTGGCCGGTTTCGCCAGCAGTTCGTCGGGGCTGGCGCACTGGACGATGCGCCCCTGGCGGAACACCGCAATGCGGTCCCCGAGCTTCAGCGCCTCGTCAATATCGTGGCTGACCAGCATCACCGTTTTCTTCAGCTTGCGCTGCATATCGAGAAATTGGTTCTGGATCACCTCGCGGTTAATCGGGTCCACCGCGCCAAACGGCTCATCCATCAGCAGCACCGGCGGATCCGCCGCCAGGGCGCGGATCACGCCGATGCGCTGCTGCTGGCCGCCGGACATCTCTTTCGGGTAGCGGTGAAGAAACTTCTTCGGATCCAGCGCCACCATATCCATCAGCTCTTCGGCCCGGCTCTTGCAACGCGCCTTGTCCCAGCCGAGCATGCGCGGCACGACGGTAATGTTCTCTTCGATGGTCATGTTCGGGAACAGGCCGATCTGCTGGATGACATAGCCAATGTTGCGGCGCAGCGTCACGGTATCCATCCCGCTGGTGTCTTCGCCATTAATCAGAATTTTGCCACCGGACGCCGGGATCAGGCGGTTAATCATCTTTAGCGTGGTGGTCTTACCGCAGCCCGACGGCCCCAGCAGGACGCACATCTCGCCCTCGGGGACGGTCAGGCTGACGTTGTCCACGGCGTTAAAAGTCTGGCCGTTTTTTTGCGTAAATTGTTTGGTCAGATTTTCCAGTTTTATCATTATCGGATCCCCTTAGGTGTCAGGATAATCTGCAGGCGGTGCAGCAGCGCGTCGAGCACAATAGCCAGCAGACAAATCATTAGCGCGCCGGCAATCAGCAGGCGAATATCGCTGCCGCCGATGCCGTTAAGCAGCAGCAGGCCGAGACCGCCGGCGCCGATCACCGCGGCGATCGCCATCACGCCGATGTTCATCACCACGGCGGTGCGCACGCCGCCGAAAATCACCGGCAGCGCCATCGGGATTTCCACCCAGCGCAGGCGCTGCCAGAAGGTCATGCCGATCCCGCGTCCCGCCTCGCGCAGGCCGGGCGGCAGGCTATCGAGCGCGATAAAGGTATTGCGCACGATGGGCAGCAGCGAGTAGAGAAACACGGCGGTGATCGCCGGCAGGGCGCCGATACCCTGACCGATCAGCGAGAACAGCGGGATCATCAGGCCAAACAGGGCGATAGACGGCACCGTCAGCAGCAGCGTGGTCAGGCCCAGCACCGGCGTCGCCAGCCACTTGTGGCGCACGATAATTACGCCGAGCGGTACGCCGATAACAATCGCCAGGCCGACGGCCAGCAGCACCAGCCACAGGTGCTGCCAGGTGAGGGTGGCCAGATAACTCCAGTTATCAATCATGTAGTGAATCGTATCCACGGGCTCTCCTTATAGCAGATGCTTGCTGCGCAGAAAGTCGCGGGCGACCTGCTGGGGCGTCTGATGATCGATATCGACGCGCTTGTTCAGCTCGGCGATAACGTCGTTATTTAACAAGCCGGAGAGGGTGTCCAGCGCCTCTTCCAGGCCGGGATTGGCCTCCAGCGTATCTTTGCGCACTACCGGCGTCACCGCGTAGCTCGGGAAGAAGCCCTTGTCGTCCTCCAGCACCTTCAGGTCGAAGCCCTTCACCCGGCCGTCGGTAGTGTAGATAAGCCCGGCGTCAACGAAGCCGTCGCGGATAGCGTTGTACACCAGACCCGGATCCATCTGGCGGATCTGCGGGCGGTCCAGCGGCATATTGTAGGCCTGCTGGAACGGCTTGAGGCCGTCGCTACGCCCGGCAAACTCCAGGTCAAGACCGAGCATCCAGTTGTGCTTCGGATCGGTCCGGCGAATATGTTCGACTTTCGCCACCATCTCCGACATGGTGTTGATGTGCTCCGCCTCGGCGCGCTTGCGCTGCATGGCGAAGGCGTAGGTGTTGTTCATATCCGCTGGCTTGAGCCACACCAGATCGTGCTTAGCATCCAGCTTTTTCACCGTCTCGTAGGTCTGCTCGGGCGTCATGCGCTCTTTGATGTGGTTAAAGATAATCAGCGACGTGCCGGTGTACTCCCATGTCATATCAACCTGTTTGTTAATCATGGCGTTGCGGGAAATTACCGTCGCGATATTGGTTTTCGGCTCCACCTGAAAACCCTTCTTGCGCAGGTACTGTACGGTCATCGCCGATAAAATATGCTGTTCGGTAAAGCTTTTGGTCGCCAGAATCAGCGGCGCGGCCTGTGCCTGTCCGGCAAGCAGGGCCGCAGCGGCGGCGGCGACAAACAGACGGGTAAGTCGTCTCATTCCATCCTCCTGACGGTGATTAATCTGCGGTGTGCGGGCTGAGCCAGCGGCCGAGGCCCGCCAGCAGCGTATCGAGGATCAGGGCGAACAGGGCGGTGGCCACCGCGCCGAGGATCAGGGTCGGGAAGTCGTTGAGGTAAATTCCCGGGAAGATAAGTTCGCCGTAGCTGCTGGCGCCGATAAGAAATGCCAGCGGGGCGGTGCCGACGTTGATCGCCGTGGCGATGCGGATGCCCGAGAGCATTACCGGCCAGGCGTTCGGCAGCTCCACCTGCCACAGCCGCTGCGTTTTGGTCATGCCGATACCGTTCGCCGCCTCCAGCAGCGAGTCCGGCACCGAGCGCAGCCCGGCGTAGGTGTTGCGCACGATGGGCAGCAGCGAGGCGAGAAACAGCGCCACGATAGCCGGCTTATCGCCGATGCCGACGATCACCATGGCCAGCGCCAGGACCGCCAGCGGCGGCAGGGTGTTGCCGACGTTAAAGATCTGCATCACGTATTCCGCGATGCCCTTCGCCGCCGGGCGGCTGAGCAGGATACCGCTCGGGATGCCCACCAGCAGGGCAAAGAACATCGAGCTGAACACCAGCATCAGATGCTGTTTACCCAGATAGATGAGATCGACTTTGCGGGCGGCGAGAGTATCCAGACCGATGCCCCAGGCGAGCAGGGCAAGGACGGCGGCTATCGCGGTGATAAACAGCAGCGCGCGGGTCAATAAAGAGTAGTGTGATGGTTGCATTGCAGTGTGCTCCCTGTCATTGCTTGTTATAGCGGTCATGCAAAAGGTCATGCAAAAAAAGAACCGCCTGTTGTTATGCCTGATTCCGGCAGGGTGTTAAAAGCTATAGCAAGCGTCGGGAGAGGGATCCACCGCAGCGGACAATTTGTTACCAACGTCAAGAGGTGTAAATAAGGTGTTACGCCTTATGTCATAACGGCTGGTGGGGTTTTTACAAGAATATTCTTAAACTGCAGAAGTAAAAGTGACGTTGTCACCTATAAAGAGTTTATAGGTGACTGAAATTTAAGTTAAGTTGTTTTAACGGCCCGATCAGGGCCAGATTTTCTTTTCCGCCACCGGCATCAGCAGGCGGGTCTTCCAGGCGGCGAGGGTATCTTCCGCCAGCAGGCCGAGCGCGCGGTAGAAGGGATGGCCGGCGCCGGCGGTGAACTGCCGCAAAAAGTGGCCGCACCACGGCAGCAGATGCCACGCCAGCAGCTCCTGCCAGCGCGCCGCCTGGCCGCTCTCCAGCAGCCAGGCGCTCAGCAGCAGCAACAGGCCGAAATGATCCTCCGGCTCGTTCTGTCCGCTGTCGAAGGCGATACCGCTCTCGCGCAGCCACTGGCGCAGGGCGAGGGTTGAATCGCCGAACAGCACCTTTTCCCGGTCCAGCCATACCGAGCCCCAGGGCGGCGCGGGCAGCGCGTAGGGGCCAACGAACAGGCGCTGCCAGGCCGCCGCCAGCGGCTCATCGTCGGCGGTCTGAAACCCGGCGACAACCTGCGGGCGGTACGGCAGCGCAGACGGCCACTGCGCCTGCCAGCTGCCGTCCTGAAACGCCGCCGCCAGCGGGGCCGCCGCCGCGCTCTGCGGCGGATTGACAAACAGCGCGCCGAGCACCCGGGCGCTGAGGATAATATCGCTGTCGGTAAGCTGCTCGGTCATGACACTTTCTCGATTTCTACCAGGTTGGTGTGCTGAGGATTGCCTTTCGCCAGCGGCGACGGGCGGTGGGTGGTCAGGGTGTTAATGCAGGCGCCGCGGTCAATGCGGTCGCCGTCCATGGCGGCATCGTGCCACGCGCCCTGGCCCATGGCGGTCACGCCCGGCATGATGCGCGGCGTGACTTTCGCCGCGATGCGCAGCTCGCCGCGGCCGTTAAACACCCGCACCGTGTCGCCGTTGGCGATGCCCCGGCGCTGCGCGTCCAGCGGGTTGATCCACACCTCCTGGCGGCAGGCGGCCTGCAGTACGTCAACGTTGCCGTAGCTGGAGTGGGTCCGCGCCTTATAGTGGAAGCCGAACAGCTGCAGGGGGAATTTTTCGCGCAGCGCATCGTCCCAGCCTTCAAAGGTGGAGGCGTACACCGGCAGCGGGCTGATGGTGTCGCTGCTCTCAAGCTGCCAGCTTCCCGCTATCTCCGCCAGGCGCGCCGAGTAGATCTCGATTTTCCCCGACGGCGTTTTCAGCGGGTTAGCCTGCGGATCGTCGCGGAATGCCTTATAGGCGACGAAGTGGCCGTTGGGATCTTTACGCTTGTAGATGCCCATCGCCTTAAGCTGTTCGTAGGTTGGCAGTTCTGGGTCTCTGGCGCGCATTTTGGCGTACAGGTACTGCAGCCACTCGGCCTGGCTGCGCCCTTCGGTAAAGCGCTGGTGGACGTCGCCGCCGAGGCGCTTCGCCACTTCGCTGAGGATCCAGTAGATGGGGCGGCGTTCGAACTTCGCGGTCGTGACGGGCTGGATAAAAATCAGATAGCCCATGTTGCCCGCGTAGTCGTTGGGGATGATGTCCTCCTGCTCAACGGTCATCAGGTCCGGCAGCAGCAGGTCGGCGTACTTCGCCGAGGAGGTCATAAAGTTCTCGATCACCACGATGGTTTCGCACTTGCTGTCGTCCTGCAGAATCTCGTGAGTGCGGTTGATGTCCGAGTGCTGATTGATGATGGTGTTCCCGGCGTAGTTCCAGATGAACTTGATGGGCACGTCCAGCTTCTCTTTGCCGCGCACGCCGTCGCGCAGGGCGGTCATTTCCGGCCCGCGCTCGATGGCGTCGGTCCAGGTGAAGCAGGAAATCGCCGTTTTTACCGGATTATCCAGTACCGGCATGCGTTCGATGGTGATCGTGTAGGTGGACTCGCGCGCGCCGCTGTTGCCGCCGCTGACGCCGACGTTGCCGGTCAGGATCGGCAGCATGGAGATGGCGCGGGCGGTCAGTTCGCCGTTGGCCTGGCGCTGCGGCCCCCAGCCCTGGCAGATGTAGGCCGGTTTGGCGGTACCGATTTCGCGCGCCAGCTTGATAATTTTGTCCGCTGGAATGCCGGTAATGCGCGACGCCCACTGCGGCGTTTTCGCCGTGGCGTCGTCGCCCTGACCGAGGATCCAGGCCTCGTAGTGGCCGTTGGCCGGCGCGCCCGCCGGCAGGGTCTTCTCGTCGTAGCCGACGCAGTATTTGTCGAGGAAGGGCTGGTCGACGAGGTTTTCGGTAATCAGTACCCAGGCGATGCCCGCCACCAGCGCGGCGTCGGTGCCGGGGCGGATCGGCACCCACTCATCTTCGCGCCCGGCGGCGGTATCGGTGTAGCGCGGGTCAATGACGATCATCCGCGCGTTAGAGCGTTCGCGCGCCTGCTCCAGGTAGTAGGTGATGCCGCCGCCGCTCATGCGGGTTTCCGCCGGGTTGTTGCCGAACATCACCACCAGCCTGCTGTTTTCGATGTCCGAGGTGCTGTTGCCGTCGTTGCTGCCGTAGGTGTAGGGCATCGCGCAGGCGATTTGCGCCGTACTGATTCAGCGAGCCGCCGTAGCAGTTCATCAGGCGGCGTACCAGCGAAGCCGACGGCGACGAGCGGGTAATGTTGCCGCCGACGATGCCGGAGGTGTAGTTGATGTAAACCGCTTCATTACCGTATTGGCTGACGGTCTTTTTCAGCCGGTCGGCCAGCATGTCGAGCGCCTCGTCCCAGCTGATGCGCTCGAATTTACCTTCGCCGCGCTTGCCGACGCGCTTCATCGGGTAGTTGAGGCGCTCCGGGTGGTTGATGCGGCGGCGAATAGAGCGGCCGCGCAGGCAGGCGCGCACCTGGTGGTTGCCGTAATGGTCCTCGCCGGTATTGTCGGTCTCAACCCAGTACACGGAATCATCGCGTACGTGCAGGCGCAGGGCGCAGCGGCTGCCGCAGTTGACGGAGCAGGCGCCCCAGACCACTTTATCCGCAGGCTGGACGGCGTCCTGCACGGCAGCGGCGGCGCTTTTCACGGCAAAGGGCAGCGAAATACCGGCAGCGGCGAGGGCCAGCGAGCCGGCGGCAGAGGATTTTATCAGGGTGCGGCGGCTGATCCCGCCGGGGTGTTCATGTTCGGACATCGCTCACTCCATCATTGTTGTTATCTACTACTGACGGGCGAGGAGGTTACTTCAATCGGAGTAGCGGGATATTATCTCCGGTCAAGCCGGAGAGGATATCCCGCGCTTAGGGCAGACTTATTGATCGTCGCTTCCGCGGACGTAGAGAATTTTATAGGTGTCGTTAGCGCAGTGGCCTACCACCTGGGCGCCCGCGCGGTCGGTCTGGTCGCCGGGGACGATATCCAGCGTAAACCCGGACTCCGGCAGGCCGTTATTGACAATCTTCTGCGAAATCTGATCCTTCACCCGCTCACAGGACTCCGGAGCGGCAAGGGCCGGTACGGCGATCGCGATCGGCAGGGCAAACAGCCACGGCATCTTGTTCATAAGCGTCTCCTTAGCATCCATTGGGATTAAAAAGCATAACAGAATTAGAATAACCCACTGAGTTTGCCCTATGATTGAGAAAAATCTTTATTGAAGGGATGAGGATGAAGAGCCTGTTTTGCCTGCTGCCGGTGGCGCTGCTGCTGAGCGCCTGTGACGATAATAGCCGACCGGTCGCCTATACGCCTGAAATGGCCAGCTTCTCGAACGAGTTCGATTTCGACCCGCTGCGCGGGCCGGTGAAGGACTTCAGCCAGACGCTGATCAACGAAAAGGGCGAAGTGACTAAGCGGGTCAGCGCCCGCCTCTCGGAAGAGGGCTGCTTCGACCTGCTCGATCTGCACGACGTGGAGAACAACACCGGGGCCACGCTGCTGCTCGACGCCAACTACTATATCGACGCCAACAGCCAGGAGAAGCGCATCCTGCTGCAGGGCAAGTGCCAGCTGGCGGGGATTGAGAGCATCGGCCTGAAGTGGGAAACCAACGACGGCGGCTTTATCGTCGCGGCGCGCGGCAAAGCGCTGCAGATAGACTACCGCTACGACGCCGAAGGCTATCCGCTGGGCAAAACGTCGGTGGCCGGGGGCGATAAGCTTGAGGTTTACTCGACGCCGTCAAAGGATGCCCGCAAAAAGCTGGACTACGTAGGGACCACCTCCCTTAACGGCAAGGTGGTCGGCAAGGTGACCCAGGCCTGCGACTATGACCGTCACGATAACCCGGTCAGCTGCGAGCTGCAGGTCGAGGACGACAGCGTTACGCCGGCGCTGAGCCAGCGCTACACCATTAAAAACAGCATCGACTACTACTGAGCCGTCGGCTTCAGCAGCGTGTGGCCGCCGGTCTTGTGCTGTTCCAGATACTGGTGCTGGAACAGGCACATGCGGATGGTGTTGCGGTACTCGCCGTTGATAAAGAACTCGTGGATCAGCTCGCCCTCGACCTGAAAGCCGAGTTTGCGGTAGATGTGCATCGCCTTGACGTTCTCTTTATCGACGATCAGATAGAGCTTATAGAGGTTGAGTACCGTGAAGCCGTAGTCCATCGCCAGCAGCGCGGCACGGGTGGCCAGGCCTTTGCCCTGATACTCCGGGGAGATGATAATCTGGAACTCCGCCCGGCGGTGGACGTGGTTAATTTCAACCAGCTCCACCAGGCCGGCGCTGCCGCCGTCGCACTCGATAACGAAGCGGCGTTCGCTCTGATCGTGAATGTGCTTATCGTAGAGATCGGAAAGTTCGACGAAGGCCTCGTAGGGCTCCTCAAACCAGTAGCGCATTACGCTGGCGTTATTGTCGAGCTGGTGAACGAAGCGCAGATCCTCGCGCTCAAGCGGGCGCAGCCTGACGGTATAAGCGTCTGCCATGTTATGTCCTGTTTTTTATAAAAGCAGGGCGCCGGTTGGCGCCCCGAGGTGTTTTACGGGATCAGCGGCCTGCCGGTGCGGCGGTCGAGGCAGCGCAGGGTGTTCGGTTCCCAGTAGGCGTTCATATTGGCGCTCTTGTCGCATTTATCGCGGGTATCAAAGGCGGTATCGGCCTTGTCCCACTCTTTTTCGACGCGAGTATTCACCTTATTGCGAAGCGAACGGGTGTCGTTCCACTGCTCCTTATCCATTGCAGCATTTTGCCTGCTCTGCGCGCTGTCGCCGGACTCGATAACCAGCCGGTCGGACTGGGCGGATGCGCCCGCAGTGTATACGGCAGCACCCAGCACCAGCATTGCCGTCAGGCAGACGCGTTTGCTCAGGGTTACTTTCATAGCTGTTTCCTTTTGGGTAGTTAATACGGTAGACCCGGCTGAGAAGTCTACTACAACTCTCTCAGCGGGAGTACCCGGCGCCGGTATTATTGCCCGGCGGCCCTCAACGCGGCGTAAATCAGGCGCTAAACGACGTCTTGTAGAGGCGGACGGCCTCGTTGATGTCCTGGGTTTTGACGAACTGTACCCATTCGCCGTTGTTCAGCACGTCGTAGCCTTCGCGGTTATAGCGAAAAATCAGGGTCGCGCCGCGAAAGCGAACCACTCTTTCCCTGACGCCGATCCCCTGGCGCCTGAGTACGACCTGCGCCATTCTGTCGATGCTCATTGTTTGCGCTCCAGTCAGTGGTAAACAACGATAGTCCCACAGATAAGATTAATTTATCCTGAGACACTTGCCCGTTCTTAACCTTAATTGTTATCCGATGCTGAAAATGAGTGCGTTATTCTTTGCCACCGCCCTGTGCGAGATTATCGGCTGCTATTTGCCCTGGCTGTGGCTCAAGCGCGGCGCGTCCGCCTGGCTGCTGATCCCCGCCGCCGCGGCGCTGATGCTGTTTGTCTGGCTGCTCACCCTGCACCCCGCCGCCAGCGGCAGGGTCTATGCCGCCTACGGCGGCGTCTATGTCTGCACCGCGCTGCTGTGGCTGCGCGTGGTCGACGGCGAACGGCTGACGGTTTATGACTGGGGCGGGGCTGCGGTGGCGCTGTGCGGGATGCTGATCATCGCCGCCGGCTGGGGGCGCGCCTGAGCCGTAATGTTATAAAAGTGTGATCGCTGATGCTATTCTCGTAGCGCGCTCTTGTATGGTAGTACTCCAGTTTTATAGTGAAGTGACACATCCATCACATCCTGACTCTGGAGTCTTTTATGGCAACTGACGCAATCGCGGACGCGCCTCTGCACAAATCGGCGCGCATCCGTAGGGTGCAGACGATCACCCTGACGCTGCTGTTTATCGCCGGGATCGTCAACTTTCTCGACCGCTCTTCGTTAAGCGTCGCCGGCGAAGCCATTCGCGGCGAACTGGGGCTCTCGGCGACGGAATTTGGCGTCCTGCTGTCGGCGTTCTCCCTCTCTTACGGCCTTTCTCAGCTGCCCGCCGGGATCCTGCTCGACCGCTTCGGGCCGCGCGTGGTGCTCGGGGCCGGGCTGATCTTCTGGTCGGCGATGCAGGCCCTGACCGGGGTGGTGAACTCCTTCAGCCACTTTATCTGGCTGCGCATCGGCCTTGGGATCGGCGAGGCGCCGTTTATGCCCGCCGGGGTGAAGTCGATCAACGACTGGTACGCCGAAAAAGCGCGCGGCACGGCGCTGGGCGTTTTTAACTCCTCGACGGTCATCGGCCAGGCCATTGCGCCGCCGGCGCTGGTGGTGATGCAGCTGGCGTGGGGCTGGCGCACCATGTTTGTGGTCATCGGCCTGGCGGGTATCGTGGTGGGCCTGTGCTGGTTTGCCTGGTACCGGAACCGGGCGCAGTTTGCCCTCAGCGATGATGAGCAGCGCTATCTCTCGGCGCCGAAAACGGCGCGCCCCCGGCTCGCCTTCGGCGAATGGCTGGCGCTGTTTAAGCAGCGCACCACCTGGGGCATGATCCTCGGTTTCTCCGGCGTGAACTACACCGGCTGGCTCTATATCGCCTGGCTTCCCGGCTATCTGCAGGCGCAGCAGGGCTTCAGCCTCGCCAAAACCGGCTGGGTTGCGGCGATCCCGTTTCTGGCGGCGGCGGTGGGCATGTGGGTCAACGGCGCGCTGGTTGATGCCCTGGCGCGCAGGGGCTACGACCTGGCGAAGACCCGCAAAGCGGCCATTGTCGCCGGTCTGATGCTCTCCGCGCTGGGCACCCTGCTGGTGGTGCAGTCCACCACGCCGGTGCAGGCGGTGGCCTTTATTTCGATGGCGCTGTTCTGCGTCCACTTTGCCGGCACCTCCGCCTGGGGGCTGGTGCAGGTGATGGTCTCCGAAGGCAAGGTCGCGTCGGTGGCGGCGATCCAGAACTTCGGCAGCTTCGTGTTTGCCTCCTTCGCGCCCATCGTTACCGGCTGGGTAGTGGACACCACCGGCTCCTTTAACCTCGCCCTGACCATCGCGGCGGCGGTAACCTTTACCGGCGCGCTCTGCTATCTGTTTATTGTTAAGTCGCGGATCGCGTAAACTCCCTGGCCGGGCGCGCTGCGCCCGGCTGAATCCATCCCCGTGAAACTTTACCCGCCCTGTTAACTATTTTTGTGATCTGTTAAGACTTTCCACTTTCATATACTTGTATGGTAGATGGCGTGACGCTAAAGTCCCCGCATCAATAACGTGATGTAAGGATAACGGCGTCATGAAAAGCATTGTTATACAGCAGCCCAATCAGCTGGTCATTGAAGAGCGGCCGCTTCCGGCCCCCGCGAAGGGTGAGGTGCGGGTGAAGGTCAGGCTGGCGGGGATCTGCGGTTCCGACAGCCACATCTACCGCGGCCACAACCCTTTCGCCAGATACCCGCGAGTCATCGGCCACGAGTTTTTCGGCGTCATTGACGCCGTGGGCGAGGGCGTCAGCCCGGAGCGGATCGGCCAGCGGGTCAGCGTCGATCCGGTGATCAGCTGCGGCCACTGCTATCCGTGCTCCATCGGCCGGCCCAATGTCTGCACCTCGCTTGTGGTGCTCGGCGTCCACCGCGACGGCGGGTTCAGCGAATACGCCACCGCGCCGGAAGCCAACGCCTGGCCGATCCCCGACAGTATCGAAGACCGTCACGCGGTGATGGTCGAACCCTTCACCATCGCCGCCAACGTTACCGGGCACCTGAAACCTACCGCCGACGATATCGCGCTGATCTACGGCGCGGGGCCGATGGGCCTGGTGACCGTCCAGGCGCTGAAGGGCGTCTACGGCGTGAAGCAGGTCATTGTGGTGGACCGCATCAATGAGCGGCTGGCGATGGCCGAGCGCTGCGGGGCCGATCTGGCCTTTAACAATGCCGATACGCCGGTTCAGGCGCTGCTTGACGAGAAGGGCATTCGCCCGACGCTTATCGTCGATGCCGCCTGCCACCCGTCGATTCTGCAGGAGGCGGTCAGCGTTGCTTCACCCGCGGGGCGCATTCTGCTGATGGGCTTCTCCAGCGAACCGTCGCAGGTAGTGCAGCAGGGCATTACCGGCAAAGAGCTGACCCTCTACTCTTCGCGCCTTAACGCCCGCAAGTTCCCGGTGGTGATCGACTGGCTGGAGAGGGGGCTTATCGACCCCGACAAGCTGGTGACCCACACCTTCGACTATCGGCAGGTTGAAGAAGCCATAACCCTGTTTGAGAAAGACCAGAAGCAGTGCTGCAAGGTGCTGCTGACGTTTGAAAAATAACAATACGCCTCTTACCTACAGAGAAAGGATATGGATATGACGCAACAACAACCCGAGCGCAGCACCAAGGATTTGGTGCGTGCTGCGGTGTCCGGCTGGCTGGGTACTGCCCTTGAGTTCATGGATTTTCAGCTCTACTCCCTCGGCGCGGCGCTGGTGTTTCACGAAATCTTCTTCCCGGAGCAGTCGGCGGCGATGGCGCTGATCCTGGCGATGGGCACCTACGGCGCGGGCTATATCGCGCGCATCGTCGGGGCCTGGTTCTTCGGCAAGATGGGCGACAGCATCGGCCGCAAGCGGGTGCTGTTTATCACCATCACTATGATGGGTATCTGCACCACGCTTATCGGCGTTCTGCCGACCTACGCGCAGATCGGCATCTTTGCGCCGGTGCTGCTGGTCACCCTGCGCATCGTCCAGGGACTGGGCGCCGGGGCGGAGATCTCCGGCGCGGGCACCATGCTCGCCGAGTACGCGCCGAAAGGTAAACGCGGCATTATTTCGTCACTGGTGGCGATGGGCACCAACTGCGGCACCCTGAGCGCCACCGCTATCTGGGCAATCATGTTCTTCGCCCTCGACCGCGAATCGCTGATCGCCTGGGGCTGGCGCGTGCCGTTCCTCGCCAGCGTGGTGGTGATGCTCTTCGCCATCTGGCTGCGTATGAACCTCAAGGAGAGCCCGGTCTTTGAGAAAGTGAGCGATGAAGAAGAGGGCGCGGCGGCGGCCGCTATGGCAGAAGAGAACTCACTGGGGGCGATGTTCCGCAGCAAATCCTTCTGGCTGGCCACCGGCCTGCGCTTCGGCCAGGCGGGCAACTCGGGGCTGATCCAGACCTTCCTTGCCGGCTACCTGGTGCAGACGCTGCTGTTCGACAAGGCGATCCCGACCGATGCGCTGATGATAAGCTCCATTCTCGGCTTCCTGACCATTCCGCTGCTCGGCTGGCTGTCGGATAAATATGGCCGCCGCCTGCCGTACATCATTATCAGCATTTCGGCAGCGCTGCTGGCCTGGCCGATGCTGTCGCTGATCGTCGATACCGGCTACAGCGTCGGCACCATCATGGCGTCGATCATCATCATTCACAACGTCGGCGTACTGGGCCTGTTTGCGCTGGAAAACATCACCATGGCGGAGATGTTCGGCTCCCGCAACCGCTTCACCCGCATGGCCATCTCGAAAGAGATGGGCGGTCTGATTGCCGTCGGCTTCGGCCCGGTGCTGGCGGGGATCTTCTGCAACATGACCGACAGCTGGTGGCCGATTGCCGCCATGATGATCGCCTACTCGCTGATTGGCCTGATCTCCGCTATCGCCATGCCGGAAGTGTGCGACCGCGATCTGAGCCTGCCGCAGGACGCCGCGGAACCGCAGACGGCGGCCGAAAGCCGCCGCGCCGCGCAGTTCAGCTAACCCGCCTGAATGTGTGACACCGGAAGGGTGTCACACAACTTTCAATTCATGTCATACCAATCAGCCAAAAATTAACATACATCAATATCTCTGCCTGCCCGGCGAGTATTCTTGTATGGCAATGAATGTCCCCTTTAGCGAGTCCAATAAAATGCAAAACACGCTGTTAACGGCTAAGGCCACTCTTCCGAACTACGACCGCACTAAACTCCAGTCCCGCATCGTACACCTCGGGTTTGGCGCATTCCACCGCGCCCACCAGGCGGTATTCACCGATATTCTGGCCGCTGAGCACGGCAGCGACTGGGGCTATACCGAAGTTAACCTGATCGGCGGCGAACAGCAGATCGCCGATCTTAAGCAGCAGGACAACCTCTATACCGTCGCCGAAATGTCCGCCGATGCCTGGACCGCCCGCGTAGTCGGCGTCGTCACCGACGCGCTGCACGCGCAGGTTGACGGCCTGGAGGCCGTGCTGGCGAAAATGTGCGAACCGCAGGTGGCGATTGTTTCCCTGACCATCACCGAAAAAGGCTACTGCCACGAACCGGCCACCGGCAGGCTGAACATGGCGCACCCGATGATCGTTGCCGATCTGCAGAACCCGCATCAGCCCACCTCTGCCGTTGGCGTTATCGTTGAAGCCCTGGCCCGCCGTAAGGCCGCAGGGCTGCCGGCATTTACCGTGATGTCCTGCGACAACATGCCGGAAAACGGCCACGTGATGCGCAACGTCGTCACCGCTTACGCCACCGCGCTCGACGCCGGACTGGCGGCGTGGATTGCCGACAACGTCACCTTCCCGTCAACGATGGTTGACCGCATCGTCCCGGCGGTTACCGCCGAGACGCTCGACAAAATTGAATCCATCACCGGCGTGCGCGACCCGGCGGGCGTTGCCTGCGAACCGTTCCGCCAGTGGGTTATCGAAGACAGTTTCGTCGCCGGCCGCCCCGCGTGGGAAAAAGCGGGCGCCGAGCTGGTGGCCGACGTCATCCCGTTCGAAGAGATGAAGCTGCGTATGCTCAACGGCAGCCACTCTTTCCTTGCCTACCTCGGCTATCTGGCGGGCTACCCGCACATCAACGACTGCATGGCTGACGACAACTATCGCCGCGCCGCCCGCGCGCTGATGCTCAACGAGCAGGCGCCGACCCTGAAGGTAAAGGGCGTCGATCTCGCCCGCTACGCCGACCTGCTGATCGACCGCTACTGCAACCCGGCTCTGCGCCACCGCACCTGGCAGATCGCCATGGACGGCAGCCAGAAGCTGCCGCAGCGGATGCTTGATTCCGTGCGCTGGCACCTGGCCCACGGCAGCGACTTCCCGCTGCTGGCCCTCGGCGTTGCCGGCTGGATGCGCTACGTTGACGGCGTCGACGAGCAGGGCAAGGCAATTGAAATCGCCGACCCGCTGCTGAGCACCATCCAGGCGGCAGTGCAGGGCAGCGAGCAGGGCGACGCCCGTGTGAAGGCGCTGCTGGGCATTGAGGCGATTTTTGGCAAGGAACTGCCGCAGGATGCGCGCTTTGTTGAGCGGGTGACCGAGGCTTACCGCGCGCTGCTGGAAAAAGGGGCCAAGGCGGCCGTGGCGGAGGCGGCGGCGAAGCTTTGATTAAGGGCGTGCCGCTTCATTAGGGGCGGCGTTGCCCTTTTGCCGGGCGGCGCTTCGCTTGCACCGGCCTACAAATACCCGTTTTTAAACGTATTGCTGCCTTCATGTAGGCCCGGCAAGCACAGCGCAGCCGGGCATTTAGTCGATTGACTGAGGCGGCATTACGGGTCTTTATCTGGCACTTCTCGCACTGAATAATACTCTCTCTCTTCTGTCTGCCTCAGTTGCATATCTTATGAGTGATAATGATCTCATTGAACCACTTCCATGATATAACTGGATGACGCGAGGGGTGAGTTAAGGATGAGAGGCCGGCGCTAATGAATAAAATTCTCCTGCAAGCTGTTTTTTTTATAATACTGCCGGTCGTGACAATTGATATCCATGCCGAATTAAAATTAATCAGTATTGTTAAAAATAAAGACGTTGAGTCATGCATCTTAAGAAACGGAACTATTGACAGTGAATGTCTAAGCGCAGTAAGCAAAAAAAATAGAAAATGAATTAAATCAGCAGTATCAGAATAAATTAAAAGAAATATCGAATTACGATTACAGTCAATGGTGGATGGGGCAAAAAAACAACGCCAAGAAATGAAGAGGTCTTTTATTCGCAGCCAGTCGCTTTGGGAAAAGTATCGTCAGGAATACTGTAAGTCTGCCAGCGCCGGGGCTGAAGGCGTTGATGGGTATAGCTTAATTGTGTTGAACTGTCAGGCTAATATGGCGATAAGACGTATTGAGGAAATCAAAATGGTTCATCCCGATCTTTCAGATGGCTAAGGATGGAGGAGATGGATACGCCCGCAAGAAATCCCTTCTCATGCTGATTTCTTACTGCATATTCTCCGAACGATGAACATCAGCAGGGCAGTTACGATGAGCATCATTCCGCCGAGAACCCATAAAAATGACGGGTCGGTTTCACCGTCCGCAAACCCCAAACCGGTGCGATTCAGAAAGTTATTGCTGACTTGAGATAAGCTATCGAGTAAGCCCCCCAGAGGGAATAAAACAATGAAGAAGGAGGCTATGAAGCACGCCAGGCCAACCAGTATATTATTTAATTTTGCACGAAGCATAATCAACTCCATCCTGCAAATCTGCATAGCAAACCTCCCTGTTTATTTGCCGTTCATATTACAGTCTGTTTTTTGAATACGCCAGAGGCGGCAGGTGTCCCTCTGCTATATCATTTGTTCGATTTCGTACGCTGGAAACGGACTCATGGCAGCGACTACCCCATGCCGGGAAGGGGGATTTTCTTTAAGGCACTTAGGCAAGAAGTGAACTATATTGTGCAAGTGTTTAAGACACCTGTCGGGACAAAAAAAGGGGCGGGATATTTTTAAGAACTATGGGCGAATCCTTATGGGCTGTACGCCATTTTGGGTAAATAGACGCCTGTTATAGCTTCACTCTGCGCTAACCAGCTCATCCCTGAGCCCTCAACTCTCCCTCTTAATGCATCCCAAGACGAATCAGCTCAACCGGCTCATACTTCCCGCTGCAGCCCGTAATTTCCACCGTTTTACTGCGGCGCAGCTGCATGGCGTTCATGCCGTCAGCGTGGATCGCCTTAATGGTCCCGGTTTCTCCGGTGCCGTTAATCATTACGCGGCTGCCGGTGGTAATTGCGTTACGGTTACGATCGTAAGTCATCATGGTTTATGTCTCCTTAAATCTGAGCGCCGCAGCAAACGCCCGTCCGCCGCGGCCCCACTATAAATACGCCGCTGAGTCTGTTTTTCATTGTTTTTGATCAACGTCACATTTATTTGCCCTGCCGGAGACGCGAAAAAATCACTCTTCGCTAAACCAGTCGCTATTTTCCTTACGGATTAGCTGCACCGACTCTTCGATAAGTTCGAGGTGGGCGCGCATGGCGCTGTCTACCGCATCGGCATCGCGGCGCTGCAGGGCGCTGAAGATGGCCTGGTGCTGGCTGAGCAGCATCTCCGGGGAGGAGACGTGGTCGAGGCTCATATAGCGCACCCGGTCGATGGTCGCCTTGATGTTCTCGATGGTGTCCCAGGCCAGCGGGCAGTCGGCTACCTGCGACAGCAGCTGGTGAAATTCGTCGTCGAGGGCAAAGAAATCGTTCACCTGCTGGCGGTCGATGGCGATGCGCTGCTGGTGCAGGTTCTGCTCCAGCTGATAGCACTGGGCGTCGGTGATGCGGGCGGCGGCGCGGCGCACCACGGCGCATTCGATGGCCTGGCGCACGAAGCAGCCGTTGAGCACGCCGGCGAGCGAAATTTTGTTCACGTAGCTGCCGCGCTGGGGGCGGATCTGGATCAGGCCGTTCTCCGCCAGCTTGATAAACGCCTCGCGCACCGGCTGGCGGGAAACCTCAAAGCGCACCGATACCTCTTTCTCAGAGAGCGGCGTGCCCGGCGGGATCAGGCAGTGGACGATGTCCCGGCGCAGAATGCGGTAGATCTGCTGGTTGACGGGCTGGGTCGGATTGAGTTGCGATTCGGCGGCCATGGCTTTTCTTTGCTGACAGAGTAAGTGCGTTATTTTACGCGGTTTTTATGCCAAAACCCATACCCGACCGAAGGTCGGGCAGGATTTCGCGGCGTCAGCCTTTGCGGTGTACGCTCAGGCCGCCGTAGGTCTGGCTCACAGGCATCATCTCAAGGGTGTTGATATTGACGTGGGCGGGCAGGGTGGCGACCCACCAGACGCTTTCGGTGACGTCTTCCGGGGTCAGGGCGTTGGTGTTCTCGTAGGTTTTCTCCGCTTTGGCATCGTCGCCCTTAAAGCGAACGTTGGAGAATTCGGTGCCGCCCACCAGGCCCGGCTCGATATCGGTGACGCGCACGGCGGTGCCGTGCAGATCGGTGCGCAGGTTGAGGCTGAACTGGCGCACGAAGGCCTTGGTCGCGCCGTAGACGTTGCCGCCGGCGTAGGGCCAGCTGCCGGCGGTAGAGCCGATGTTGATAATGTGGCCGCGGTTGCGCTCGACCATCCCCGGCAGCACCGCGCGGGTCATATACACCAGGCCCTTATTATTGGTGTCGATCATATCTTCCCAGTCTTCGACGCTCGCCCGGTGCGCGGGCTCCAGTCCCAGGGCGAGACCGGCGTTGTTGACCAGAATGTCGATTTCGCGCCAGGCGGCGGGCAGGCCGGCAATCATCTCTTCGATAGCCGCGCGGTTGCGCACGTCGAGCTGCACGGTGTGCACGCTGTCGCCCAGCTCATCCTGCAGCTCCTGCAGGCGCTCGTGGCGGCGGCCGGTGGCGATGACCTTGTGGCCGTTGGCGATAAAGCGGCGGGTGATGCATTCGCCAAATCCTGCGGTGGCGCCGGTAACCAGTACGATCATTTTTTGCTGTTCCTTTAATGCGTTGACGGTTGTCATACCATACCACGCAGAATAATGCGGCGGTAAGGGCGTTTTCACCCGGCGGCGGCGGGACGCCCAAAAAGAGTGCGGTTGCGACATCATCGTGCACGCCGGTTTCACCATTCACCCTCAGAAAACCGGGACAGAAGCCATGCAACCGTTTTCGTTAAATAAGCAAACGGTTGCATTGAGAATATTTGTTATCCTGTTGCGCAAATGAATGAAAAATACCTATCTCAATGAAATTAAACATAATTATCGAATTTCTTTGTTGGCACGCCGCTTGCAAATTCATTCCTTATCAGAAGCGCCACAAATAAACCGGCGGCTTTGCCGGAGGAATAAAGATGAACATAGCGACCTATAGTCACGCGCTGCGCAGCAGCTTTTTTGATATCACCGATATTGCTGAAACGCCGGACGACATCGCCCGCAACGCCCGCTACGTTGAAGACGGGCTGCTGTTTATCGGCGAAGGCAAAACCCTGGGCCTGCTGCCGTGGGAGGAGGGTCGGCGGCATCTGCGCCATCCGGCGGACTGGCAGGACCTGCGCGGCAGGCTGATTGTGCCGGGGTTTGTCGATACCCATCTGCACTATCCCCAGACCGAGATGATCGGCGCCTACGGCGAACAGCTGCTGGAGTGGCTGACCACCTATACCTTCCCGGTGGAGAGTCAGTACGCCAGCGCCGATCACGCCGCGCAGATGTCGGCCTTCTTTCTCAGCCAGCTGCTGAGCAACGGCACCACCACCGCGCTGGTATTCGGCACCGTGCACCCGGAGTCGGTAGACGCCCTGTTCACGGCGGCTGAGGGGCTGAACATGCGGCTGATTGCCGGAAAGGTGATGATGGACCGCAACGCGCCGGAGTATCTGACCAAAAGCGCCGAACGCAGCGAAGCCGAAACCCGGGCGCTGATTGAACGCTGGCACAACCGCGGGCGGCTGGGCTACGCCATCACCCCGCGCTTTGCGCCCACCTCGTCGCCCGAGCTGCTGGAGGCGGTGCAGCGCCTGCGCCGCGAGTTTCCGGATACCTGGCTGCACACCCACCTCAGCGAAAACCCGCAGGAGATCGCCTGGGTGAAAAGCCTGTGGCCGGAGCATGAGACCTATCTCGACGTCTATCACCACTACGGCCTGACCGGCGAGCGCAGCGTTTTCGCCCACGCGATTCACCTGGAAGAGTGCGAGTGGGACTGCCTGCACCAGAGCAACTCGGCGGTGGCCTTCTGTCCGACTTCCAACCTGTTCCTCGGCAGCGGCCTGTTCCGCTTAAAAACCTGCTGGGACAAGCGGGTCAAAATGGGCATCGGCACCGACGTCGGCGCCGGAACCACCTTCAATATGCTGCGCACCCTCGGCGAGGCCTACAAAATCGGCCAGCTGCAAAGCTATAAACTGTGCGCCAGCGAGGCGTTCTACCACGCCACCCTCGGCGGCGCGCGGGCGCTGTGCCTCGACGATAAAATAGGCAGCTTTACCCCCGGCAAAGAGGCGGATTTCGCGGTGCTCGATCCGGCGGTCACCCCGCTGCAGGCGCTGCGCCACGGCCGCTGCCGCGATATCTATGAACAGCTGTTCGTGCTGATGACCCTCGGGGACGACCGCAATATCGCCGAAACCTGGGTCGGCGGGCGCAGGGTCTGGGCGCGCGACGCGGTGGAGGCAGCAGCATGACGCAGTTTCTGTTAAACCAGCAGCCGGTAGTGCTGGAGAATGTCGATCCGAACCTCACCGTCCTCAACTGGCTGCGCAACGACCGGCGGCGCTGCGGCACTAAGGAAGGCTGCGCCTCCGGCGACTGCGGAGCCTGCACCGTGGTGATCGGCAGCGTTGAAGAGGGCAAAATGCGCTACCGCAGCGCCAACGGCTGCCTGCTGCTGGTGGCCCAGCTGGAGGGCAAACAGCTGCTGACGGTCGAAGATCTGGCCGACGGCGGCGGGCTGCATCCGGTGCAGAAGGAGATGGCCTGCGGCCACGCCTCGCAGTGCGGTTTCTGCACGCCGGGAATAGTGATGTCCACCTTCGCCCTGTGCCACAGCGGCGAACCGGCCACGGCGGAGGCGATTCACCACCACCTCGGCGGCAACCTCTGCCGCTGCACCGGCTACCGGCCCATCGTTGACGCCGCCGCGCGCCTGCTGGCCTCCCCGAAGCCGGACGCCTTCAGCGCCGCCGCCACCGCCACCGCCACCGCCGACCGCCTGGCGCAGATGGCCGCGCAGCCGCAGGCGCAGGAGAGGGTGCTGATGCCCGCCAGCGCCGATGCCCTGGCGGATGCGCTGCTGCGCTATCCGCAGGCACGGCTGCTGGCCGGCGGCACCGATCTTAATCTGCTGGTCACCCAGGCCTACAGGCCCCATCAGCAGCTGATCGCCCTGCAGGGCGTACCGGAACTGCGCGGCATCCGCCGCCGGGGCGCGGGCCTGGAGATCGGCGCCATGACTACCCTGAGCGATCTGCAGCAGGGGCTGCGGGAGAGCGTTCCGGCGTTCAGCGAGATGCTGGGCCGCTTTGCTTCGCAGCAGGTGCGCAACCAGGGCACCCTCGGCGGCAATATCGCCAACGCTTCGCCCATCGGCGACTGCCCGCCGGCGCTGCTGGCGCTGGACGCCCGCCTGCGGCTGCGGCGCGGCAGCGCGGTGCGGGAGGTGGCGATGGCCGACTTTTTTACCGGCTACCGGCAGACGCTGCTGCAGGAGAGCGAATTTATCAGCCATATCCTGATCGATGACGTGACAATGTCACATAACCTGCGGTTGTGGAAAGTGTCCAAGCGGCGGGAGGATGATATCTCCGCCGTCTTTGGCGCGATATGCATCGAGCGCGACGGGGAGATGATTCGCCGGGCCCGCGTGGCCTTCGGCGGTATGGCGGCGATCCCGGCGCGGGCGTACCGCTGCGAGGCGCTGCTCAGCGGCAAACCCTTTACCCGGGTGACCCTGGCGGCGGCCGCCGCCGCGCTGGCGGAAGACTTCACGCCGATGAGCGACGTGCGCGCCAGCAGCGGCTACCGCCTGCAGGTGGCGAAAAACCTGCTTGCCCGCTATTACCTGGACCAGACGGCAGCCTGCGCCGTGGAGGTGAGCGATGTCCGCTAAAATTGAAATCCCTGATGAAGAGGCGCTGAAGGCGCAGTTCCTGCAGCAGCTGCAGGGCCGGGCGGGGCGTCCGCGCCGCCACGAGAGCGCCGACCGCCACGTCAGCGGCGCCGCCGAGTATATCGACGATCGCGCCGATCTGGCCGCCACCCTGCACCTCTGCCCGGTGCTCAGCGACTGCGCTCACGGCACGATTGACGCCGTGGACCTGACGGCGGCGCTGGCGGAGCCCGGCGTGGTGCGTATCTTCAGCTGGCGCGACGTGCCCGGCGAACTGGATATCGGCCCGCTGGCGCCGGGCGATCCGCTGTTTGCCAGAGAGAAGGTGGAGTATCACGGCCAGGTGGTGCTGATGGTCGCCGCCGACACGCCGGAGGCCGCGCGCCGGGGCGCGCAGGCGGTTAAGATCGCCATTACGCCGCTGGAGGCGGTACTGGATGTGGAAACCGCGCTGGCGCGCGAAAGCTACGTCGAGCAGCCCCACGTTCAGCAGCGCGGCGACGCCGACGGCGCGCTGGCGCGCGCGGCGCACCGCTTGCAGGGCCAGTTCCACATCGGCGGCCAGGAGCACTTCTATCTGGAGGGGCAGGTGGCGCAGGCGATCCCCGGCGAGGACGGCGCGATGCAGATCTGGTCCTCCACCCAGCACCCCACCGAGGTGCAGAAGCTGGTGGCCTCGGTGCTCGGCGTCACCATGAGCAAAGTCACCGTCGACGTTCGCCGCTTGGGCGGCGGCTTCGGCGGCAAAGAGACCCAGGCGGCGGGTATCGCCTGTCACGCGGCGCTGGCGGCGCGGCTTACCGGCAGGCCGGCGAAGCTGCGGCTCGCCCGGCGCGACGATATGCGCATCACCGGCAAGCGCCATCCCTTCTTCGTCCGCTACGACGTCGGCTTCAGCGACGAGGGGCTGCTGCAGGGTGTCGTTATCGATCTGGCGGCCAACTGCGGCTACTCGCTGGATCTCTCCGGCTCGATCTGCGACCGGGCGATGTTCCACGCCGATAACGCCTACTACCTCGGCGATGCGCGCGTTACCGGCTACCGCTGCCGGACCAACATCGCCTCCAACACCGCCTTTCGCGGCTTCGGCGGTCCGCAGGGAATGATGGCCATCGAGCAGATCATGGACGCCATTGCCCGCTATCTCGGGCGCGATCCGCTGGCGGTGCGCAGGCTGAATTTCTACGGCGGCGCCGGACGCGACGTGACCCACTACGAACAGCCGGTGAGGCAGAATCTGGCGCGGGCGATAACCGACCGGCTGGCGGACAGCACCTGCTATGCCGAGCGCCGGGCGGAGATCGCCCGCTTCAACGCCGCCAGCCCGGTGCTCAAGCGCGGCCTGGCGCTGACGCCGGTCAAGTTCGGCATCTCCTTTACCGCCACCTTTCTCAACCAGGCCGGGGCGCTGATCCTCGTCTACAGCGACGGCACGGTGCAGCTCAACCACGGCGGTACCGAAATGGGCCAGGGGCTGAACACCAAAGTGGCGCAGATCGTCGCCGACGTGCTGCAAATTCCGCTCGCCGATATTCAGGTGACCGCGACCACCACCGGTAAGGTGCCCAACACCTCGCCGACGGCGGCCTCCTCCGGGGCGGATCTCAACGGCAAGGCGGCGGAGGCGGCGGCCCGCACCCTGAAGGCGCGGCTGACCGCCATGCTCTGCCAGCAGTGCGCCTGCGAGGAATCAGACGTTGCCTTTCACAACGGCGTGGTGCGCGCCGGAGAGCGCTACTTCAGCTTTGCCCAGGTGGCGAACATGGCGTGGCTCAACCAGGTGCCGCTGTCGGCCACCGGCTTCTATAAGGTACCGGGCATCCACTACGACCGGACAAAAGGCAAAGGAGAGCCGTTCTACTACTTCGCCTGGGGCGCGGCCTGCTCGGAGGTGGTAATAGACACCCTCACCGGCGAGTACCGGCTGCTGCGCACCGACATCCTACACGACGTCGGCAGTTCGCTGAACCCGGCGCTAGATATTGGTCAGATCGAGGGCGGGTTTCTGCAGGGCGCGGGCTGGCTCACCAGCGAGGAACTGGTGTGGGACGACAAAGGGCGGCTGCTCAGCGACGGGCCGATGAGCTACAAAATCCCGGCCGTTGGCGATATGCCGGAGGTGTTCAAGGTCGCGCTGCTGGAGAGCACGCCCAACGAGGCGCACACCGTCTACCGTTCGAAGGCGGTGGGTGAACCGCCGTTTATGCTGGGCATTTCGGTATGGTGCGCCCTGCAGGACGCGGTGGCCGCCGCCGGCGGCTACCGGCGCCATCCGCACCTCGACGCCCCGGCGACGCCGGAACGGGTGCTCGGCGGCGTGATGGCGGTGCAGGAGGGTGAGCATGAAGGACGATGAGTGGCTCGACGTGCTGCTGCGCCTGCGCGAGCGGCAGGTTCCGGCGGTGATCCTCACGCTGATGGAGGATCGCGGCTCGGTGCCGCGCGGGGCGGGCACTAAAATGGTCGTTGCCGAAAATGAAGTCTGGCTGACCATCGGCGGCGGCAATCTGGAGTTTCAGTGTACGGCCATCGCCCGCGAGATGCTGGCGAGCGGGGCGCAGCAGCCCCGCGAGGAGAAATTCGCCCTCGGCGCACGCGCCGGGCAGTGCTGTGGCGGCATGACCCGGGTGCTGTTCGAGCCCTGGGGGCGGCCGCTGCCGGCGGTCTACGTCTTCGGCGCCGGCCACGTCGGCCGGGCGCTGGTGACCCTGCTCGCCACTTTGCCCTGCCGGGTATTCTGGGTTGACGAGCGGGAGGATTACCTTCGCGATGCGCCCCCCGGCGTGCGCTGCCTGCACACCGACGATCCCTGCGACATCGCCCGCCGGGCGCCGGACGGCAGCCTGTTTGTGGTGATGACCCACAGCCATCCGCTGGACCTGGCCCTCGCCGACGCGCTGCTCCGGCGCGAGGGCGTGCGCTATCTGGGGGTTATCGGTTCGCAGACCAAGCGTCAGCGCTTCGATTATCTGCTGGAGGGCAAGGGCATCCCGGCGGCGAAGCTTGCCACCATGCGCTGCCCCGTCGGCCTGCCGGATGTTAAAGGCAAGCTGCCGGCGGAGATCGCGGTGGCGGTTGCCGGGGAGATTATTGCGGTGTATCAGGGTGGGAAGTGAGTGCGGCGAGGAGGCGCCGCACGAGGAAGTTATTGCGCAGTTGTTAGTTCTGCAGCCTTTCTTCTGCAGATATTGCTTCAGCCACAACACTTGCCGGTACGACCCGACCCTGATACATGACGTACTCGCCGCTAGCCAGTCTACGCTCGATAATATTGGCGGAAGCCTTCTTTAATTTGTTATTAAGCGCCGCATGTAAACGTACGGCGCCCGGAAAGTCAGTAGTATTGCGTGATGATTGCATAACCTCGCCCTCGAACGCCTAATTGATTGAAATTGGTGGTTAAAGGTATTGCCTTAAGCTTAATGCATCGGTCAGCGTTGAAACCGAGAGCAGTATCATAAATCCTTAGCAATTCCTTTCTTGCGGCGTACCAGCAGTATAGCCCCGCCTTAGTAATATTGTAATGGTCATATAAAGCACCAGAGATCGCGGTAGCTAAGTCCTTTTTAGCCTTATGATCGAGTTCAATATGGGCGAAATTGTTGACGTCATCGGCAACATCGAATGTAACTACCCATGCACCACTCTCAGGAAGGCCTAATGGGCAGCCGCGATTATTCACTTCACCTAAAAGCGCAATGAGGACTGATTGTGCAGATACTTTTATAAAACTCACGGTATAAAGGCGACCTGATGCGATGCTGCCTGCCCAGAATTGTCTGGCTACATGTTCCTGTGACGTGTTTAAAGAATCAATATTATAACGTTCAAACTCGTCCTGTTCGCTAACTTCAGTTTCATCCTCGAAATCGTGCCATTTCCAGCAGTGCATTGTTACCTCAATTCCGTTTGTGGTTGGCGTATTTAAACAGACTGTCAAATTATGAACATTCCGAAATCGGATCTTAGACTGGTGAGTTTCCTAAGCCTTGAACCCCGACAGCCATATATCCTACTATCCGTCAATGCCCGCCGTGCCTGATGCCCGGGCCCATCAACCCACAGGAGCCCCGCATGTCCAGCCAGAATCCGTTCCTCTCCGCCAGCCTGCTGCCGTACCAGGCGCCGCGCTTCGATCTGATTACTGAGGCGCACTATCAGCCCGCGTTTGAAGAGGGGCTTAAGCGCAAGCGGATGGAAGTGGCGGCCATCGCCGACAATCCGGCGGCGGCCACCTTCGAGAACACGCTGGTGGCGCTGGAGCGCAGCGGCGAGCTGCTCGACCGCGTGACCGCCGTATTTTTTGCCATGGCTGCGGCCCATACCAGCGACGCGATTCAGCAGCTTGAGGAGACCTTCGCCGCCGGGCTGGCGGCGCTGGACAATGATATCTACCTCAACCCGGCGCTGTTTGCCCGCGTCGAACAGGTGCGGGCGCAAAACGATGCCCCGGACGACGAGTCCCGGCGGCTGGTGGAGGTGATTTACCAGCGCTTCGTGCTGGCGGGCGCCAATCTCAGCGATAGCGATAAGCAGGTCCTGCGCGGGCTGAACACCGAGGCGGCGGCGCTGACTACGCAGTTTAATCACCGCCTGCTGGCGGCTGCGAAGGGCGGCGGTCTGGTACTGGAGGCCCGGGAACAGCTCGACGGCTTCAGCGACGACGAGATCGCCGCCGCCGCCGATACCGCGCGCGAAAAGGGATTTGAGGGCCGCTGGCTGATCCCGCTGCTCAACTTTACCCAGCAGCCGGCGCTGGCCCGCCTGCGCGACCGGCAGGTACGCGAGCGGCTGTTTAACGCCGGCTGGCAGCGCAATGAAAAAGGCGATGATAACGACACCCGGGCGCTCATTCTGCGGCTGGTATCCCTGCGCGCCCGGCGGGCGCAGCTGCTCGGCTTTGCCGACTACGCCAGCTGGAGCATGGCCGACCAGATGGCGAAAACCCCGCAGGCGGCGCTCGAGTTTATGCGCAACATCGCCCCGGCGGCCCGCGCCCGCGCGGAGCGCGAACTGGCTGACATTCAGCGGCTGATTGACCAGCAGGAGGGCGGCTTTCGCGCCGAGGCCTGGGACTGGGGGTACTACGCCGAACAGGTGCGGCTGGCGCGCCACGACCTCGACGACGCGCAGATTAAGCCCTACCTTGAGCTGAACCGGGTATTGACCGACGGCGTCTTCTGGGCCGCCTCGCAGCTGTTCGGCATCCGCTTCGTCGAGCGCTTTGATATTCCCGTTTACCATCCCGACGTGCGGGTATGGGAGATCTTCGACGCCGACGGCGAATGCATGGCCCTGTTCTACGGCGACTTCTTCGCCCGCGACAGCAAGAGCGGCGGGGCGTGGATGGACAACTTCGTCCAGCAGTCGACGCTGCTCGGCGCGCGGCCGGTTATCTACAACGTCTGCAATTACGTGAAACCTGCCGAAGGCAGCCCGGCGCTGTTAAGCTGGGACGACGTGGTGACCCTGTTCCACGAGTTCGGCCACACCCTGCACGGCCTGTTCGCCAGCCAGCGCTATCCGACGCTCTCCGGCACCCGCACGCCGCGCGACTTCGTCGAGTTTCCGTCGCAGATCAACGAGCACTGGGCCAGCCACCCGCAGGTGTTCGCCCGCTACGCCCGCCACTGCCGCAGCGGCGAGCCGATGCCCGACGCCCTGCGCGAGCGGCTGCTGGGATCGCTCACCTTTAACAAGGGCTACGACATGAGCGAGCTGCTGAGCTCGGCGCTGCTGGATATGCGCTGGCACACTCAGGCCGCCGACGCGCTGGCTGATGACGTCGACGCTTTTGACGCGCGGGTGCTGCGCGAGGAGGGGCTGGACCTGGCGGCGGTGCCGCCGCGCTACCGCAGCAGCTACTTCGCCCACATCTTCGGCGGCGGCTACGCAGCGGGCTACTATGCCTATATCTGGACCCAGATGCTGGCGGACGACGGCTACCGGTGGTTTGAAGAGCAGGGCGGCCTGACCCGCGAGAACGGCCAGCGCTTTCGCGAGGCGGTGCTGTCGCGTGGCAACAGCAGCGATCTCGAGGCGCTGTACCGCGACTGGCGCGGGCGCGATCCGCACCCGCAGGCGATGCTGAAAAATCGCGGCCTGGATGAGGCTGTTTAGCTTTCGTTTAACGTCTATCCGTTAGGCTGGGAGTGTAATTGCAGGCTGGGCCTTGCCAACAAGGTTCGGTTTGCTACCCAAAAGAAAAATCAATCCATGCAAGCATTTACCGCCACTTAGCTGGCGGTTTTTTTTTGCCCCGCGTTCCGGTACTGGCGCGGGCTGACGCCGTAGCGCTGGCGAAAATGCTGACGCAGGGCGCCGCCGGTGGCGAAGCCGCAGTCGGCGGCAATCTGCTCAACGCTGAGAGTGCCGCCGGTGAGCGCGTCGGCCGCCCGGCGCAGGCGCGCCTCCAGCAGCCAGCGGGCAGGCGTGGTGCCGGTGGACTCCGCAAAGCGCCGCAGCAGCGTGCGCGGGCTCATGCCCGCTCTGGCGGCGAGCGTCGCCAGCGTGTGCTGCTCGGCGAGGTGAAGGTGCAGCCAGTCGAACAGCAGGCCCATGCGCTGGCTCTCGCGGCTGCGGGCCACCGGACGGGCGATCTGCTGCGACTGCCCGCCGTCGCGGTGGGGCTGGATAACCAGCCTGCGCGCCACGCAGTTGGCCACCTCCAGCCCGTAGTCGCTGCGCACCACGTGGAGGCAAAGATCGAGCCCCGCCGCGCTACCCGCCGAGGTCATCACCTGCTCATCGCCCACGTACAGCGCATCGTCCACCACCTCAATCGCCGGAAAGCGGCGCCGCAGCGCATCGACGTAGCGCCAGTGGGTGGTGGCCCGGCGGCCGTCGAGCAGCCCGGCCGCCGCCAGCACAAACGCCCCCGAGCAGATAGCGATAATCCGACAGCCGCGAAGATGGGCCTGCCGCAGGGCCGCGCACAGCGCCGCCGGCACCGCTGAATCGGCCCCGCGCCAGCCGGGCACGATAAGGGTATCGGCCTGCGCCAGCAGCTCGCCGCCGCCGTCGGCCATCACCCGCACGCCGCCGGTGGCCCGCAGTTCGCCTTCATCGACGGCGGCCACCGCAAAGCGGTACCAGTTCTCGCCCAGCTCCGGGCGCGGCAGGCCGAAGACCTCTACCGCCATGCCGAATTCAAAGGTACACAGGCCGTCATAGGCGAGGGCGACCACCAGCGGGCGGGGCGCATTTGTCAGGATTGCGGCGTTTTCTGTCATCATATGGGGCGGTTACGCGGGGCCATGTTTGGTGTGATAACAGTTACCACGACAGCCCGTCGTCCAGCAAGGAGTAACTATGAGCCTCGTCACCGCCGTTCCCGCCGCGTCCTCTCCCGACGCCGTTCGCCACTTTCAGCTGCGCCTGAGCGTTGAGACCGACTGCGCCGACGTCCACGCCGCGCTTGCCGACGGCGCGCCGGACTTCGTGCTGCTGCACGTCGTCGGCAGCCCGCAGGGTTTCGCCCGGCGACATCTTCCCGGCGCCGTTCACCTGCCGCACCGCGAGATCACCGCCGACAGCCTCGCCCGCTGGTCCGCCGACACCCTGTTTGTCACCTACTGCGCCGGGCCGCACTGCAACGGCGCGGACCAGGCGGCGCTGAAACTGGCCCTGCTCGGGCGGCCGGTGAAAATCATGATCGGCGGCATGACCGGCTGGCAGGATGAGGGGTTTACATTTGCCCAACATGAATAACGTTCAACTCACATGAGGTAATCTCATTTGCCGCCGGCGGCGCGGCGTGCCAGTATCCGGACATGTAGCCATCCAGAAGGCTGAAAGTTGTTTTTGCTAATGATAACGCCGGGTAAGCAATTGCCCGGCAAGACAGGAGAGAGTATGCCGCAGCCAGCCGCCCCCTACCGCGCCGATATCGTCGGCAGTTTTTTACGTCCCGACAGCATCAAGCGGGCCCGCGAACAGTTTGCTGCCGGTAAGATCGACGCCCGCCAGCTGCGCAGCGTTGAAGACGCGGCGATCCGCGATGTCGTCGCCCACCAGTGCGACTACGGCCTGAAGGTGGTCACCGACGGCGAATTTCGCCGCGCCTGGTGGCACTTCGACTTTTTCGACGGCCTGCAGGGCGTTGAGCGCTACGATTCCGATAAGGGCATTCAGTTTAACGGCGTGCAGACCCGGGCCCACGGCGTGCGGGTTACCGGCAAGCTGGGCTTCGGCGATCATCCGATGCTGGAGGATTTCCGCTACCTGAAGAGCATCAGCGGCGGCGCCGAGCCGAAGATGACCATCCCGAGCCCCAGCGTGCTGCACTTCCGCGGCGGGCGCAAAGACATTGACGCTGCGGTCTATCCGGATCTCGCCGACTATTTCGACGACCTGGCCACCACCTGGCGCGATGCCATCCGCGCGTTCTACGACGCGGGCTGCCGCTATCTGCAGCTGGATGATACCGTCTGGGCCTACCTCTGCTCCGACGAACAGCGTCAGCAGGTGCGCGAGCGCGGCGACGATCCCGACGAACTGGCAAAAATCTACGCCCGGGTGCTGAATAAGGCGCTGGAGGGTAAACCGGCGGATCTGACCATCGGCCTGCACGTCTGCCGGGGCAACTTCCGCTCGACCTGGATCTCCTCCGGCGGCTACGGGCCGGTGGCCGAGGTGCTGTTCGGCACCGTCAACGTCGATGCCTTTTTCCTTGAGTACGACAACGACCGCTCCGGCGACTTCGCGCCCCTGCGTTTCGTGCGCCCCGGCCATCAGAAGGTGGTGCTGGGCCTGATTACCACCAAAAACGGCGAGCTGGAAAATCCCGAGGCGGTGAAGGCTCGCCTTAAAGAGGCGGCGCAGTACGTGGCGCTGGAGCAAATCTGCCTCAGCCCGCAGTGCGGCTTTGCCTCCACCGAAGAGGGCAACAGCCTGACCGACGCCCAGCAGTGGCAGAAAGTGAAGCTAGTGACCGGGATTGCAGCAGAGGTGTGGTAGCCGCGCCGGGCGGTAAAGAGATCGACATCTTTACCGCCCGCGATATTATGGCTTTCCGTAAACAGGCGGCTAAGCGATCGGTTGGCGAAAAACGCGTGAATATAAAACAGCTGAAATATTTTTGTAAGGTTGTCCAGTGCGGGAGCATCAGCGCGGCGGCAAACGATCTGGCCCTTGCGCCGCCGGCGGTAAGTATGCTGATCGCCGCCTTTGAAAAGGAACTTAATGGCACGCTGTTTGACCGCAGTTCGCGGCCGCTGAAGCTCACCAAGCTCGGCGAATTTATCTATCAGCGGGCGCCGGAGATCATTTTCGATATTGAGAAGCTTGAGCACGATGCGCTCAATTATGTTAACGCGAGAAGCGCCTCGCTCAGCATCTGCTTTGTCCGCTCGCTGATGTTCAATCTTATTCCGGAAACCATCAAGCGCCATCTTGAGATGAACAGCCATATGCAGTTCACCCTGAAAGAGGTGCTGTCGGAATATCAGGTGCCCTATTTGCAGGACCAGAGCTTTGATATCGGCTTTTCGCGGCTGATGTACAGCGATGAGCATCCGACGCCGGAGCTGTGCAAAGAGCTTATTCTGGTTGACCCGCTGATTGCCGCCGTCCCGCGCAATCACTATCTGACCCGCAAGCGCTTTATTACGCTGCGCGACTTCTGCAGTTCGCCCTTTATCATCTATCCCTGCGATCCGAAGAGCGACTACGCCAGCTGTATCTTTGGCAAGTTTGATGAGCTCGGGATCCATCCGGCGATTTCTCACCGGGTCGTTGAAATCCACACCGCGCTGGCGCTGGTTGGCGCCGGGCTTGGCGTCACGCTGGTCGGGGCGTCGACCGTCGAGAATAATCGCCAGGACGTGGTCTTCTTGCCGATCGAGGATTTCAAATGCCTGAGCTATATCTACGCGCTCTATAATCCGCGCAATACAAACCCCAACATTCGCGCCTTTATTGATGAGATGAAGCAGAGAGCGGGCTGAAAGGAGAGCGATGCGGGAACCGGGTCCCGCATCGGGAGACTCAGGCCTGGCCGTAGGGTTCATCAATGGTCAGGATCACAACAAAGGTGATAAGCGAAATCGCGGACATAAACAGGAAAACCGTATTCCAGCCATAGCTATCGAGGATCATCCCGGCAATAAACGGCGTCGCGGCGCCGCCGAGCTGGCCGAACATATTGACGATGGCATTGGCGACCGGAAATTTCTCTTTGGCGATAAACGACATCGGATAGACCATATAGGCGGAGAAGCCGATGCTCAGCAGCAGGCCGGTCATAAACAGCAGCAGCGCGCAGGTGAGCGGCGTTACCGGGACATAAATCAGCAGCAGCATCATCACCGAGGTCGACACCGCCGAGATCAGCATGCCCGGCTTGCGGCGCTTGCTCAGCACCTTGTCAGACAGCAGGCCGCCGAGCAGATTCCCCAGCACGGCGCCGACCCAGGGGGCGGCGGCGACAAAGCCCATGCCGACAATCGACAGATGCTTTTCGGCTAGCAGATAGGTCGGGATCCACGCCAGCAGCAGGCTGGAGATGCCGAGCTGGCAGCAGTAGCCCAGGCCGCAGCCCAGCAGGTTCCACGATCTCACCACCTCGCCGGTCGTGGTCAGGGTCTTCACCGGTTTGAGCCGGATCAGGGCGTCCAGCCAGGGGATTTTTACGTAGCGCGCCTGGCCGCCGCTGGCGGACGTTGTTGCGGCGGCTTCATTGATGACGTCCAGTTCCCGGCGGTTCACAAAGCGCGAGGCGGCGGGCTTATCGGCAACAAACAGATACCAGATAATAGGCAGAATCAGTCCCGGCAGGGCGAAGAAAATAAAGACCTCCTGCCATCCCCAGTGCAGAATAATTGCCGCGCCAATAATCGGCGTCAGGACCGGTCCGAGCTTAATCGAGGATAAAAATATTCCCGACGCGGTGCCTTTTTCTTTCGACGGGAACCAGTTGTTAATTGTGGTCGAGACGCCAATAGGCAGCGGCCCTTCGGCAATGCCCAATAATACCCGGCAGAGTTTTAATTGCAGCACGGAGCCGGAAAAACCGGTTAATGCCGTGGCGATGGAGGTAAAAACCATCGAGGTGGTAAATACCTTTCTCACGCCGTAGCGGGTAATTAACCACGCCGAGGGGATCTGGATCAGGGCGTAAGCAATCAGGAACAGACTGACCAGCGCCCCGGCCTCGGCATTGGTCATATGATATTGCTGGCGAATAAACGGCAGCGCGACGCCGAGATTCGCCCGGTCGGCGGCGGCGATGGTATAAATTAAAAAGAAGAGGCCGGCCACCCACCAGCGGTAGTGAGTGGGTTTTTTATTCAGTAGGGTGGCATGTTCTATATTCAGGCTCATAACAATAACCTATTTAAGGTTTAAAGCATCAAACACCGCGTGGAGATTCATCAGTTCCGCAGTGGTTGCCCCTTTGGCGATCTTGTTTTTATAGTTGGCCTCTTTTTCTTCTCTGGCACATGCCAGTTCCATGACCTCTTCAAGGCGTCGGGCGGGAATAACGACAATACCATCGCGATCGCCGACGATAATATCTCCGGGATAAATTGTGCAATCACCAATATTAACCGGCTGATTCATCACGCCGGGCTGTTTCTTCTCCGTACCGCGAATAGAAATCGCGCGCGCAAAGACCGGGAAATCGGCCTGGATAATGGCCTCGCTGTCGCGAACGGCGCCGTTGACGATAAGACCGGCCAGGCCCGCGTACTGGGCCTGGGTCGTTAAGACATCGCCCCAGATGCCCGCTTCGGTAAACCCGTCGCAGTTGATAATCAGCACATCGCCGGGGCTGACGTGAAGCAGCGCATAGTGAATCATCAGGTTATCGCCCGGGCGCAGGTGCAGGGTGAAGGCCCGGCCGGCCATTTTCATCGTCGGCGAAAGCGGTTTAATCGCGCAGTCAACGGCCCCGGTCGCGCCCTGGGCTTCATATAAGGTTGCGGCACCTAATTTAATCAGCGCGCTGGCGGTAATATCATTTAAAGGTTGAGTGGTCATTATTTTTCCTCAATGAGCGGGTTTCTTTGCAGAGTGTGGTAGTGATGTTTTTGACGCGCTTCTTTAATCGACATGCCGGCGAGTACGTCATCAGTAATAAGATTTTCCAGACGACTGGTTTCCATTGCCCGCAGAATAACTTTTTCTGCGTTCCGGATATCCAGCACCACAACGCCGTCGCTGTCGGCGGCGATAATATCGCCGTGGCACACCCGGGTGCCGCCGAGATTAATCACGCCGGCGGTTTCTGCGACCTGCACGCGATCTTTCCCGGTGCGCATAAAATTGCCGAGGGCGTAGACCGGATAATTTGCATCCCGGGCCTCGGCGGTATCCCTGCACACGCCGTGAATGACGGTTCCGGCAATACCCCGGTGGGCCGCAAGCTGGCTTAAAATACCGCCCCAGACCGTGCAGTCGGTCCGCCCGGCGTTATCAATGACGACGGCATCGCGGGGTGTGACCTGGTCGATAAAATCCCCGACGGAGCCTGGATTATGGTTATCGACCGGAATATAGCGCACGGTCCACGCCGTACCGACAAATGCCCTATCGACGGTGACGGGTTTAATTCCGTACACCACGCCGGGTAGCGAAAAATAGTCCAGCGCATCCGAAATTTCTGGCGTGGATAATGTTTTTGCCGCTGCAATAAGTTCATCAATATTCATTTTTTCACCTGACTGGTTTGTGGTTTTCACACTATTCATCAGCGGCGATAACCTCACAACGGCATCGGGAATAACCTGAATTAAGAAAAACTTAATCTGTGAGGCGTGCGGACGGGATGTTAACCTTGTTATATATATCTTATTGATATTTATGGTTTTATCGACGACGGTGAAGAAAGCCCTGTAAAGGGGCGTAATAAAATTGTGATGGCGCCGGAATTTTATATTTACCCGTTCCGCGGCGGGGAGTGCTTTTGGTGCAACGCCCGATGGCTGCACTGTTGTAATGCATTTTTTCCCGGCGCGGCGCGCCAGGGCCGGTGCAATAAGGGCTTCGCGTCGGCGGTCCGCTGATAATGCGCGTGCAGATCAGAACTGGCACTCTTTTTGCCTGACTCCTGACGAGATTATTCGGGATCGTCCTTTTCGTTTTTACTCAGGAGTCATCTATGCGCCGTCGTACTTTCCTCAATGCCTTTGCCTTAACTGCCGCTGCTGCCGCCATCGGATTCAGCGCCAGCGTCTATGCCGCCGACACCATTAAAGTCGGGATCATGCATTCACTCTCCGGGACAATGGCGATTTCCGAAACGCCGCTTAAGGACGTGGCGCTGATGACCATTGATGAAATCAACGCCAAGGGCGGGGTGCTGGGCAAAAAGCTCGAACCGGTGGTGGTGGATCCGGCCTCCAACTGGCCGCTGTTCGCCGAGAAGGCGCGCCAGCTGCTGACCCAGGACAAGGTGGCGGTGGTGTTCGGCTGCTGGACCTCAGTGTCGCGCAAATCGGTGCTGCCGGTATTCGAGGAACTGAACGGCCTGCTGTTCTATCCGGTGCAGTATGAAGGGGAAGAGATGTCGCCGAACGTCTTCTATACCGGGGCGGCGCCGAACCAGCAGGCGATCCCGGCGGTACAGTATCTGATGAGCGAGGACGGCGGCGGCGCGAAGCGCTTCTTCCTGCTCGGCACCGATTACGTCTATCCGCGCACCACCAACAAGATCCTGCGCGCCTTCCTGCACTCGAAGGGCGTGCAGGATAAGGATATTGAAGAGGTCTACACGCCGTTTGGCTACAGCGATTACCAGACCATCGTCGCCAACATTAAGAAGTTTGCCGCCGGCGGCAAAACGGCGGTGGTCTCGACCATCAACGGCGACTCCAACGTGCCGTTCTATAAAGAGCTGGCCAACCAGGGCGTGAAGGCCACCGACGTGCCGGTAGTCGCCTTCTCGGTGGGCGAAGAGGAACTGCGCGGCATCGACACCAAACCGCTGGTGGGCAACCTCGCGGCGTGGAACTACTTCGAGTCGCTGGATAACCCGGTGAATAAAGCCTTTGTCGCCGACTACCGCGCCTACGCGAAGGCCCACAAGCTGCCGAATGCCGACACCGTGGTGACCAACGATCCGATGGAGGCCACCTATGTCGGCATCCACATGTGGGCCCAGGCGGTCGAGAAGGCGGGCACCACCGATGTCGATAAAGTGCGCGCGGCGATGGCCAATCAGTCCTTCAAGGCGCCGTCGGGCTACACCCTGACGATGGACGCCACCAACCACCATCTGCACAAGCCGGTGATGATCGGCGAAATCGAGAGCAACGGCCAGTTTAACGTCGTCTGGCAGACCGATAAAACGGTGCGCGCTCAGCCGTGGAGTCCGTATATCCCCGGCAACGACAAGAAGTCCGACAGCCCGGTGAAAGCCTCCGCTCAGTAACTGGCAAGGAAACCTGGATGAAATATCTCCTGATACTGCTGGCGCTGGTCCTGCCGTGGGCTGCGCAGGCGAACGATGCCGATGACTTTGTGGCGGCCAGCCGGCCGGCGCAGGCCGAACTGCTCGGCAAGTGGGCGGCGGATCCGCAGCCTCAGCGCCTGCCGCTGCTGCGGGCGCTGTCGGCGGAGAGCCTGCGCGCCGACGACGGGCACCACGCCTTCAGCGTGGTGAATGGCAACACCACCGCGCTCGGGGACGCGGCCGCGCCCGCCGGCGATCTGCGTCCGGTGCGGCTTACCAACCGCCTGCGCAACCTGGTGGCGGGGGCGCTGGCCACCCATCAGCTGGTGAGTGACAGTGTCACCGACAGGCTGGCGGCGGCCAGAACCCTGCAGCGCGACGGGGCCGCCGATCTGCGGCCGCTGCTGGCGAAGCGTCTGCAGGTCGAAAGCGATGAGGGCGTGAAGGCGCAGCTGGCGCTGGCGCTGGCCAATCTCGATCTGGCCAGCCCCGACGCCGCCGTGCGGCTGCGGGCGGTAGAGGCGCTGGGCCAGGGCACCGACCCGGAGCTGCAGGCGCGCCTGACGCCGTTTACCGACCCGAAGCTGGAGCCCGATGCCGCGGTGCGCGCGGCGGCGGCGGACAGCCTCAGCCACATTCAGTCGCGGCTGAAGTGGGGCGACTGGCTCGGCCAGGCTTTTATGGGCCTGTCGCTCGGCTCGGTGCTGCTGCTGGCGGCGCTGGGGCTGGCGATCACCTACGGCCTGCTCGGCGTGATTAACATGGCCCACGGTGAAATGCTGATGCTCGGCGCCTACAGCACCTGGCTGGTGCAGCAGGCGCTGGCCCAGTTCGCGCCCCAGTGGCTGAGCTTCTATCCGCTGCTGGCCCTGCCGGTGGCCTTCGCGGTTACCGGCGGCATCGGCATGCTGCTGGAGCGCACGGTGATCCGCCACCTCTACGGCCGCCCGCTGGAAACCCTGCTGGCGACCTGGGGCATCAGCCTGATGCTTATCCAGATCGTGCGCATGCTGTTCGGCGCCCAGAACGTCGAAGTGGCGAACCCGGCCTGGCTCTCCGGCGGTATTCAGGCGCTGCCTAACCTGATCCTGCCGTGGAACCGCATCGTGACCATCGGCTTTGCGCTGCTGGTGCTGTTCTTCACCTGGCTCATCCTCAACAAGACCCGCCTCGGCCTCAACGTACGGGCGGTAACCCAGAACCGGGCGATGGCCGCATGCTGCGGCGTACCGACCGGGCGCATCGATATGATGGCCTTCGGACTCGGGTCCGGCATCGCCGGGCTGGGCGGCGTGGCGCTGTCGCAGCTCGGCAACGTCGGCCCGGAGCTGGGCCAGGGGTACATCATCGACTCCTTCCTAGTGGTGGTGCTGGGCGGCGTCGGCCAGCTGGCAGGCAGCGTTGCCGCCGCGTTCGGGCTGGGCTTCTTCAATAAGATCCTTGAGCCGCAGATGGGCGCGGTACTCGGGAAAATCCTCATTCTGGTGCTGATCATTCTGTTTATCCAGAAGCGGCCTCAGGGACTGTTTGCGCTGAAAGGGAGGGTTATCGACTGATGAGCCAGCCACTGACTCTGACGCTCGCCCGGCGGGCCCCGCGCCCGCTGCGCTGGCTCGGCGGCCTGCTGGCCGCCGCGCTGCTGGTGATGCCGTTTCTGGCGCTGCTGCCCGCCAGCAGCCCGCTGTATATCTCCACCTGGATGCTGACCCTGGTGGGGAAAATCCTCTGCTACGCCATCGTGGCGGTGGCGCTCGATCTGGTGTGGGGCTACGCCGGGCTGCTGTCGCTGGGACACGGCCTGTTCTTCGCCCTCGGCGGCTACGCGATGGGCATGTACCTGATGCGCCAGGCCGCCGGCGACGGGCTGCCGGCGTTTATGTCGTTTCTGTCGTGGAGCGAGCTGCCGTGGTTCTGGTGGGGCACCCAGCACTTTGCCTGGGCGCTGCTGCTGGTGATGCTGGTGCCGGGTCTGCTGGCGCTGGTCTTCGGCTGGTTCGCCTTCCGCTCGAAGATCAAGGGCGTCTACTTCTCGATAATGACCCAGGCGCTGACCTACGCCGGGATGCTGCTGTTCTTTCGCAACGAAACCGGCTTTGGCGGCAACAACGGCTTCACCGGCTTTACCACCATCCTCGGCTTTTCGGTCACCGCCACCGGCACCCGCATCGGGCTGTTCGTGGCGACGGTGCTGCTGCTGCTGGCGACGCTGGCTATCGGCTTCGCGCTGGCGCGCAGCAAGTTTGGCCGCATCCTGACGGCGGTGCGCGACGCCGAGAACCGGCTGATGTTCTGCGGCTACGATCCGCGCGGCTTTAAGCTGCTGGTGTGGACGCTGTCGGCGGTGCTGTGCGGACTGGCGGGGGCGCTGTACGTCCCGCAGGTGGGGATTATCAACCCCGGCGAAATGTCGCCCACCAACTCGATTGAGGCGGCAATTTGGGTGGCCCTCGGCGGGCGCGGCACCCTGATCGGGCCGGTGCTCGGCGCCGGACTGGTCAACGGCGCCAAAAGCCTGTTCACCGTCGCCATGCCGGAGTACTGGCAGCTGTTCCTCGGACTGATTTTTATCGTCGTCACGCTGTTTCTGCCGCGCGGCGTCATCGGACTGCTGCGCAGAGGAGAGAAGTAATGCATCAGCAAGAAGGGCTCTTTACCCGCCAGCAGCCGACGGACCGCTTCCGCGAGCAGACCGACCCGGTGCTGCAGCTGGAGAACATCAACGTCAACTTCGACGGTTTTCAGGCGCTGACCGATCTCTCTTTGCAGATAGGCGTCGGCGAGCTGCGCTGCATTATCGGCCCCAACGGCGCGGGCAAAACCACGCTGATGGACGTGATCACCGGCAAGACGCGGCCCCAGAGCGGGCGCGCTCTGTACGATCAGTCGGTGGATCTGATGACCCTCGATCCTATCGCTATCGCCCGCCGGGGCATTGGCCGCAAGTTCCAGAAGCCGACGGTATTTGAGGCGCTCAGCGTTGAGGAGAACCTCGAAATCGCCATGAAGGGCGAAAAGTCGGTGTGGGCCAGCCTGCGGGCGGCGCTCAGCGGCGAGCAGCGGGACCGCCTCGACGAGGTGCTGCAGCTGCTGCGCCTCGAGGGCGAACGCCGCCGGCGCGCCGGGCTGCTCTCCCACGGCCAGAAGCAGTTCCTGGAGATCGGCATGCTGCTGGTGCAGGAGCCGCACCTGCTGCTGCTCGATGAGCCCGCCGCCGGGATGACCGACGCCGAAACGGAGTATACCGCCGAGCTGTTTCGCGCGCTTTCCGGCAAGCACTCCCTGATGGTGGTGGAGCACGATATGGGCTTTGTGGAGACGATTGCCGATAAGGTGACGGTGCTGCACCAGGGCCAGGTGCTGGCGGAGGGCTCCCTGCGGGAAGTGCAGGCCAATGAGCAGGTTATCGACGTCTATCTCGGGCGCTAAGGAGCAATCATGTTACAGGTTCAGGAGCTGCACCAGTATTACGGCGGCAGCCACATTTTGCGCGGCGTCAGCTTTGAGGTGCGGGTCGGGGAGATCACCTGCCTGCTGGGGCGCAACGGCGTGGGCAAGACCACGCTGCTGAAGTGTCTGATGGGGCTGATCCCGGCCCGCAGCGGCAGCGTCAGCTGGCAGGATAAGGCCATTACCCAGCGCAGGCCGCACCAGCGGGTGCAGGCGGGGATTGCCTACGTGCCGCAGGGCCGGGAGATTTTTCCCCGCCTCACCGTTGAGGAGAACCTGCTGCTGGGCATGTCGCGCTTTCCGGCGCGGGAAGCCCGCCAGGTGCCGGAGGAAATTTACCGGCTGTTTCCGGTGCTGCGCGAAATGAAGCAGCGCCGCGGCGGCGACTTATCGGGCGGGCAGCAGCAGCAGCTGGCGATAGGCCGGGCGCTGGCCAGCCGCCCGCAGCTGCTTATTCTCGATGAACCGACCGAGGGCATCCAGCCTTCGGTGATCAAGGAGATTGGCCAGGTGATCCGCACTCTGGCCCAGCGCGGCGATATGGCGATCCTGCTGGTGGAGCAGTTCTACGACTTTGCCGCCGAACTTGCCGACCAGTATCTGGTGATGTCCCGGGGCGCTATTATCCAGCAGGGGCGCGGCGCCGAGATGGAGGCCCACGGCGTGCGCGGTATGGTGACAATATAGCGAGCGCAGCCCTTGAGAAAGGTGTTGTTATAATATAGCATCACCTTTTTTTCTGATACCAAAGGGACTCTCCGTGGCCGCTAAACCTCTGTTTTTAACCATATCTATTATCGTCGCGCTGCCTGCAGCCGGCGCTTTTGCCCACTCGCACGGGCACGCCTTTACTGAAGCCGAGCAGAAGGCCGCCGACGGCGTTTTCGCCGACGGCGACGTGCGCGATCGTAAGCTCTCCGACTGGGACGGCATCTGGCAGTCGGTTTATCCGCTGCTGCAGCACGGCGATCTCGACCCGGTGTTCCGCCAGAAGGCGGAAAAGGATAAGAGCAAGACCTTCGACCAGGTGAAGGCCTACTATACGACCGGCTATAAAACCGACGTCGATAAAATCAATATTGAAAATAACGTTATCGAGTTCGACAGCGGCCGGGAGGCGGTCTCCTGCGAGTACCGCTATGAAGGGTTTAAAATTCTCACCTACGCGTCGGGCAAGAAGGGCGTGCGCTATCTCTTTACCTGTCAGGATCTGGAGAGCAAGGCCCCGCGCTTCGTGCAGTTCAGCGACCACCTGATAGGCCCCCGCCAGTCAATGCACTTCCACATCTTTGCCGGCAACACCTCGCAGACGGCGCTGCTCAAGGAGATGGATAACTGGCCGACCTACTACCCGGAGCAGCTCTACACCCGCCAGGTGGTGGAGGAGATGCTCCACCACTAGCCGTCAGGCCGCCGTTTGCAGGCTGGCGATGCGCATCCCGCGCAGGATCATCAGCCAGGCGACGACAATGGCGGCAATCATAAAGGCGAACACCGCCCACGCGGGCAGGCTGGAAAGGATCATGCCGGTGATCATCGGATTGGCGGCGGCCCCCAGCCAGCCCAGCATCTGCGCCGAGAAGTAGCTCGCCTTCATCCCCGGCGGGGCAATGCTGTCGATCAGCATATATTCGCCGGGGGCGTAAATAATCTCGCCGACGGTAAACAGCGCCGCCGCCGCGCCCCATAGCCACAGGTTCTGGTGGGCGCCGATAAAGCCCACCAGGCCAATAATAAAGAACACCATGCCGATGGTCATCAGGCGGCCAATATTGGCGGGCGTAATGGCGCGGCCGATAAAGTACTGCAGGGAGACCACCATCACCGCGTTGACCGGCAGCACGACGGAAACCACCTTCTGGGCAAACTCCGGGTTGCTCAATTCCACCAGCACGTACTGCGAGATGCAGGTGGCAAACGAGCCGCCGACGTAGGAGGCCAGCACGCCGGAAAGGGTGTACCACAGCAGCGCCCGGTCCTTCAGCAGCACCGACGGCTGCCAGGCGGCGGCATTTTTTTCCGTTTCGGCAGCGACGCTGCGCCGGACGTACAGCTGAATAAACACCAGCGGAAACGCCGCGCAGACGGCGGCCAGCCAGAAGGGCAACTGCAGGCCGTACATCACAAGCCAGGTGCCGATAGGCGGGCCGACGGTCCAGCCGATATTCACCACGCTGTAGTTGAGCGAGAAGATGCGCGCCTTTTCGCCGCCGGCAAGGCTGTCGGAAAACCACGCCTTCAGCACGGTGGAAAACACCGAATAGGCGCAGTTGATCAGCGAAAAGAAAAACACCACCAGCGCGACGCTGTCGACAAGCGGAATGGCGACAAAGCCGCCGATAAAGGCGGCCACCGCCGCCAGCATATAGCGCTTTTTATCGAACTTGTCGGCGAAAATGCCGAAGCCGAGGCTGAATACAATCCCCACGGTCAGCGCCAGGGTGAGGGCATAGCCGATGCTTTCTACGTCCATGCCGAAGCGGCGGGTAAGGTAGATGGTCATAAACGGCAGCGTGGCGCCGCGTCCAACGGTTAACAGTAGCGAAGAGGCCAGCAGCGCCGCGGTCGGCCGCCTGAGTGATGGGTTCATGTCCCTGCCCGAAAAGTTTGTTTTTATTGTGTCTTTTCAGAAATATCACGAGTAAACCGCCTTGTACAGACGCGGATTTGCCCCGCGGCGACTGCCAGAAATAATGACTGTTCGTGCCGTCTTTTTTTCGCTATTTTAAAAATCGTTTACAAAAATTTAATGTTTCAGGGGCGGGGCATGTCGCGTAAAGATGGTCTGTTGGCGCTGTTGGTGGTGGTTGTCTGGGGGCTTAACTTCGTGGTTATCAAGCTGGGGCTGCACAATATGCCGCCGCTGCTGCTGGCCGGCCTGCGCTTTTTGCTGGTGGCCTTTCCGGCTATCTTCTTTATTCCTCGCCCGAAGGTGCCGCTTTCGCTGCTGCTGGGCTACGGGCTGACCATCAGCTTCGGCCAGTTCGCCTTTCTGTTTTCCGCCATCAGCGTCGGTATGCCCGCCGGGCTTGCCTCCCTGGTGCTGCAGGCACAGGCCTTTTTCACGATTATTCTCGGCGCCATCGCCTTTGGCGAGCGCCTGCAGAGTAAGCAGATGGCTGGCATCGCCCTGGCGGCCATCGGCGTACTGGTGCTTATCGAGGCCAGCTTCAGCGGCGAGCACGTGGCGCTGCTCGGCTTTATGCTGACCCTGGCGGCGGCGCTCTCCTGGGCCTGCGGCAATATCTTCAATAAAAAAATCATGCAGCTCCCCGAGCGGCCCGGGGTGATGTCGCTGGTAGCGTGGAGCGCGCTGATCCCGGTGTTGCCGTTTATGCTTGCCTCGTACCTGCTCGACGGCCCGGGAGTCATGCTGGCAAGCCTGGTCAATATTGATATCACCACCGTGCTGGCGCTGTGCTATCTGGCCTGGGCGGCGTCAATCGTCGGCTACGGGATCTGGGGCGCGCTGCTCGGACGCTATGAAACCTGGCGGGTGGCGCCGCTCTCCCTGCTGGTGCCGGTGTTCGGCATCGCCAGCGCCGCGCTGCTGCTGGGCGAACGGCTCAGCCTCCTGCAGCTGGCGGGCGCGGTGCTGATCATGGGCGGGCTGTATATCAATGTCTTCGGGCTGCGGCTGCGGCGGGCAGGGGCGGTGCGGGGATAGCGATTTGCTACGGGCATTGCGTGAAAAATTCTGCCCAGAGCCAAACGCATTGTTGCCGGGCAGAAGGCATGCTGTGAACCGGTCGCCAGCCCTTCACGTAACGCCTTCCCCTGCAAACCACAGACGCTACGGTTGGCGACGGTTACAAAAAATTGCTTAGGTATAAAACAGATGGCTATCAACAGGGAGTAAGCATTACGTCCCACTAAAAATTGGTCAGCTGCCCATTGTTATCAATAAAAAATTCATGAACATATTTTTGTCCATTCAACCCATAGTTAATGGCATAACTGTAGCCATAATCCCACTTTACGGTTATACAAGAATCCGGATAAGAACGAGCCAGGTTTTCCTTAGCGGCGATCATTCGGTATCCCTTACCCTTGCTTGATTCAATCGTGTAATAGTTGAGAACATCTTTTTTATCAACACTAAAGCAAAGATTATTTCCATCAATGAAGGTAGATCTGGGATGAGGTGCGGGATTACCTCCTGGGCAACCAGTAAGAAGGAAGACTAATGGCAGTACCAGTCTTTTCATCCGGGAAATCCTCGTAAAACTGCTCTGTATTTAGCGATCAGAGAGCGAACTCACCTAATGTTAGAAACCTAAGCCCTCCAGGTGCTATTGGTGTCCCTGACGATGGGGTTATCCGTTTATTTACTGGCATTCCGCTTGCTCCGTGGATAATTCAGAGCGAGCATCATACATCTGTGGAACTTACGGCGGAACGGAAAGATCCTGAGAAAACGCATAAAAAACGTGCGGGGTACGGGAAGATCTCAAAACGAAAAGCGCTGCGGTGCAATAAAAAAAACCCCGCAAGCGCGGGGTCAGGAAATCAGCGGGCGATCAGTTGTAGTACGGTACGCCCAGCTCGTCGGACTTGTCGCTTCCGGCGCCGCGGTGGTTGAAGTCAAACGGCGAGTTCTGCTGTGAAGAGGGCATCACCATCGTACCTCTGGCGTTATTTTCCGGCGCAATGCGCGTCTGCTCAGCAAAACTCTGGCCGGAGACCAGCACCGTTAAGGCGAGGGCGGCAGTAGCGATGTATTTCATAGCAACCTCAGTGACACTGGTGGCATTGGTGATTGAGCGGCAGCAGGTAGCGCGACTCACCGGGCATATTGGTGATGCGGTACTTGTGCGGCGGAACGTCAAAGTAGTTCTTAAACGTTCGGGTCAGGGTCTGCTGGGATTCAAAACCGTAGCGTTCGGCGAGGTAGAGAATCGGCTCGTTGCTTGCCTTCAGCTTCTGGGCGATTTCGGTCAGTTTACGGCTGCGGATATACTGGCCCAGCGAGTGGCCGGTCTCTTTTTTAAACATCCGCTGCAGGTGCCATTTTGAGTAACCCGAGCGTTCGGAAACCTTCTCCAGCGACAGCGGAGACTCCAGGTTATCTTCGATCCACTCAAGAATACTGTGAATTGTGATGGCGTCATTATTACGTCTGGACATCATCTTTCCCCTTCTGATTACGGCAGAACTTTTTTGAGCAGCAGCTCAAGCATGGCAATTTCTTCTGTCGTTAAGTTTTTTGTTAGTTCCTGATGCAGGCTTTGTCCTACTAACTGGTGACACTCTTCGCAGATCGCTGCGCCCTCTGGCGTCAATCGCACCAGCACGCCGCGTTTATCATTCGGGTTAGGCAGACGCTCAACCCAGCCTTTACACGCGAGACGATCCAGCATTCTCGTCAGGGCACCCAGGTCCACCGAAAGCACTTTCTTAAGCTCAACCGGGGTCAGGCAACCCTAGCAGCGAATCGAGCTCAGCGTTTTGAACTGCGACGCGGTGATATCCATCGGCGACAGATATTCATTGAGCAGTCGGTCTTTCTTCTGGTTGGCCATGTAGATCAAACGCCCGAGTGGAATGACTTCGTTAAACAGGTCACTGGTGTTTGTCAAAATGGTTGCCCCGGCAAGTAGTTTAGTTGCAGGCGATATTATTGCCCGGGCAACCATAAGTCAATCGAATGGATTTCCCGATCACACTTATTGCTAAAGTGATAACGATCACTCTTTTTGGCTAACATTTGCAGCATTAAAATTATATTGATAAACGTGCGTTATGGTTGAGGCGCTAAACTTTGCCACCGCCACGCAATATCCCTAACTACTCTTATACTTTTAACAACATACCGAACCCACTGGAGTTTTACCTATGCTGGAACTTTTTAAGGCCATTGGACTTGGGCTGGTGGTTATCCTGCCGCTGGCCAATCCGCTGACCACCGTGGCGCTGTTTCTCGGACTGGCCGGCAATATGAGCAGCGCCGAGCGCAACCGTCAGTCTTTTATGGCTTCCGTCTACGTGTTCATTATCATGATGGTGGCCTGGTACGGCGGTCAGGTGGTGATGAATACCTTTGGTATCTCGATTCCAGGGCTGCGTATCGCCGGTGGGCTTATTGTGGCCTTTATCGGTTTTCGCATGTTGTTCCCCCAGCACAAGGCGCAGGATTCGCTGGAGGCAAAGCATAAATCCGAAGAGTTGAAAACGGAGCCGGAGGCCAATATCGCCTTTGTGCCGCTGGCGATGCCGAGCACCGCGGGTCCGGGGACCATCGCGATGATCATCAGCTCCGCGTCAACGGTGAAATCCGGCGTCGATTTTGCACCCTGGATATTGTGGGCGGCGCCGCCGCTGACGTTCCTCTCGGTGGGGATTATTCTGTGGGCCTGCTTGCGCAGTTCCGGGGCCATCATGCGGCTGGTGGGTAAGGGCGGTATCGAAGCGATTTCCCGCCTGATGGGCTTCCTGCTGGTCTGCATGGGCGTGCAGTTCTTTATCAACGGCGTGCTGGAGATTATTCACAACTACCAGCCGTGATCGCCTTGTAAAAAAGGTGGCTTGCGCCACCTTTTTCCCCTCAATGCTGATGCTGTTCCTCAAGCGTCACCGGCCAGCGGCGGAAAATCACCACCGACCACATCAGCGCCGCCAGCGCGGGCGCCGCGCCGATATAGCCAATATCCGCCATCGACAGGTGCAGGCTCACCTGGTTTCCCACCAGCGCGCCGGCGCCGATGCCGATATTGAAAATGCCGGAAAACAGCGACATGGCGACATCCGTGGCGTCCGGCGCCAGCGCCAGCACCTTCACCTGCATCCCGAGGCCGATGGTCATAATGGCAATACCCCACGCGACGCTCAGCAGACCAAGGTTCCACTCGCTCTGTGAGGCGGGAAGCAGCAGCAGCAGGCAGAGCGTCAGCAGCGCGATGGCGGCGCTGACCAGCGACGAGGCGTGGCGGTTGCCGAGCTTGCCGAACACCACGGAGCCGATAATCCCCGCGCCGCCCAGCACCAGCAGCAGCACGGTGGCGAACCCGGCATCAAAGCCGGCGACGTTGATCACGAACGGCTCAATATAGCTGTAGGCGGTGTAGTGGGCGGTGACCACCACCGCCGTCAGCAGATAGATGCTGACCAGCGCCGGTCGGCGGAACAGCAGCGGCAGGCTTTTCAGCGAACCTGAGTGTTCGCTCGGAAGCGCAGGCAGCAGCTTGATCAGCGCCACCAGCGTAGCGAAGGCCCCGACGCCGATAATAAAGAAGGTGGTACGCCAGCCGAAGTACTGGCCGACGATGCGGCCAATCGGCAGGCCGAGCACCATCGCCAGCGCGGTGCCGGTGGCAATCAGGCTCAGGGCCTGGGCGCGCTTGCCCGGCGGCGCAAGGCGGATGGCCAGCGAGGCGGTGATCGACCAGAACACCGCGTGGGCGAAGGCAATACCGATGCGGCTGACGATAAGCACGGTAAAGTTCCACGCCAGAAACGACAGCACGTGGCTGGCAATAAACAGCACGAACAGGCCGATCAGCAGGCGCCGCCGCTCCACCCGGCCGGTCAGCAGCATAAACGGCAGCGACATCAGCGCCACCACCCAGGCATAGATGGTCAGCATAATGCCCACCTGCGCGGTCTGCATCCCGAAGCTGTCGGCAATATCAGAGAGCAGGCCGACCGGCACAAACTCGGTGGTATTAAAGATAAACGCGGCAACGGCAAGCGTGACGACCCGCAGCCACGCGACCTTGCGCGAGACAGTATTTGTTGGCATAAACGTATTCTGGGTTGGTTGCGGAAAGAAGAGGATTCGATCTTAAAACCAACGCTGCGCAGAATACAATCATTTTGTGATTTAGATCTCATATTGAAGCGCTATGCCGCGCTTCTCCCGCGATATTTATGCAAAGGACAGACAATGCTCGAGATCCCGTTTTATATGGTAGACGCCTTCAGCGACCGCGCTTTTGGCGGCAATCCGGCCGCCGTGTGCCCGCTGGTCGACTGGCTGCCGGACGCGACGCTGCTGAAAATGGCCCAGGAGCATAATCAGTCGGAAACGGCGTTCTTTGTCCGCACCGACGGCGGCTTCGAACTGCGCTGGTTTACCACCCAGGGGGAAATCAACCTCTGCGGACACGCCACGCTCGCCAGCGCCCACGTCATTTTTGAGTATCTCGACTATCCCCACGCCGAAATCCGCTTCACAACCCGCTTCGTCGGTGAGCTAACCGTGAAGCGCAGCGGCGACTGGCTGACGATGGATTTTCCGGCGTGGCAAACTGCGCCGGTGCAGCCTCCGGCGCTGCTGCTTTCGGGCCTCGGTATCGACGGCGCGCAGGCATTTCGCCTCGGTCGCGACTACCTGGTGGTGCTGGAAAATGAGCAGCAGGTGACGGCCCTGGCGCCGGATATTCACGCCATGCTGCCGCTGGAGAAAATGGTGTGCGTTACCGCCCCCGGCGACGAGGTCGATTTCGTCAGCCGCTTCTTCTGTCCCGGCGAGGCGGTGGCGGAAGATCCGGTCACCGGTTCGGCCCACAGTATGCTCATCCCGTACTGGGGCGAACGGCTGGGCAAAAAGCAGATGCAGGCGCGGCAGATCTCCGCCCGCGGCGGCGAGCTGCGCTGCGAATGGCGGGGCGACCGGGTGCTTATCAGCGGCGAGGCCAGAACCTACCTGATTGGCACGGTGATGCTGCGGGAGGCGATCTGATGGCGCACGCGATCCCCATCTGGCTGGTAGACGCCTTCAGCGACCGCAACTTCGGCGGCAACCCGGCGGCGGTGTGCGAACTGGCGCAGTGGCTCCCCGATGAGCGACTGCTGGCGATGGCGCGCGAGCACAATCAGTCGGAAACGGCCTTTTTCGTGCGCGATGCCACCGGGATCGGCCTGCGCTGGTTCACCACCCGCGGCGAGGTGAACCTGTGCGGACACGCGACGCTGGCCACCGCCCACGTGCTGTTCCGCCATCTTGACTACCCTGAACCGGCGATCCGCTTCACAACGGCTTCCGGCACGCTCCGCGTGAGCCGGGAAGGCGAATGGCTGACGCTGGACTTCCCCGCGGGCGATAGCGTTGAGCAAACGCCACCCGTGGCGATGCTCGACGCGCTGGGCATCCGCCGCTATCTCGCCGCGCGCAAAGGGCGGGCGTGGCTGATCGAACTGGCGGACGCCCGCCAGGTGGCTGACCTCGCGCCGGATATTCACCGCATGATCCCCGGCGAGCATAAAGTGACGGTAACGGCAAAAGGCGAGGGGAAATATGACTTCGTCAGCCGTTTTTTCTCCCCCGGCGAAGCCGTGTGGGAGGATCCGGTAACCGGCTCAGCCCATACCATGCTTATTCCTTACTGGAGTGAAAAGCTCGGCAGAAATTCGCTGCTGGCCCGGCAAATATCTTTTCGCGGCGGCGATGTGCGCTGCGTACTTAACAACGATCGGGTGCTTATGGCCGGCCAGGCGACGACCTGGATGAAAGGAACAATCCTTCCCTGTCATTGAAAATATTCGCCCGCGGCAGCGCGGGCGGGTTTTCCAGCAAGTGCAATTTCCTCTGCCATATATTCCTTGGTGCGCACTGTAAGGTTATTCTGGAATAAGTAAAACAATTCTTTTAGTGTGGTCTATGGCCAGTTTTATCATCCTGATAATGGCTTTGCGTCAGAGGATCGCCCCGTATTATCGCCTCCCTGGAAAAATTATGGTTCATTATTCTGTGGATTTTCTGGCGCTTGTGGTTTCTGACTCCTTTATTGCCACTCATTTTATGAATGGAGTCATCATTATAAATATACTGGCACAGAGGGGTTGTGATTTTATCTATTTAAATCATTATGTTGCTGTCCTGTCTGGCGAGTCTTGAGCGTTGCTCAAGGTTGCCTGATAATCATCGCTATTTCTTATTTGTGGAATTGTTTACATCGCAATAAGCCCACCGCAATTGCGCCGGCGTTTATTGACAGCGAGAGATGAGGGATTATTATTTTATATTGCAAAATATGTCGTATAAATTCACGCAATAACGGCTCAATAACAAGGGATGGTCTCTGGAATGATTAAAGACATTAACAGTGTGAATAACGCTCGCCCGCCGTGCGGCAATTTCCGGCTGCGGTGGGGAGCGATATTGGTTTATCTTGCCGCATACGGCAGCGCCCACGCCGCGGATTATATTGAGCCTGGCAGGGCGGGCGATCCCGCGAGCTGGCGAACGCCGGAATTTAATGCCGAGTGGGGGCTCGGCGCGATTAACGCCGACCGCGCCTACGCGGCGGGCTACAGCGGTAAAGGCGTCAGGCTCGGCATATTCGATCAGCCGGTTTACGCGAAGCATCCCGAATTCTCCGGCGACAATAAAGTCGTTAATCTGGTGACGGAGGGGATCCGCGAATACACCGACCCCTATATTCCAGTGAAAAAAGGCGACAAATTTCGCTACGACGGCACGCCGAGTCAGGATTCTGACGGCACGCTGGGCTCTCACGGTACCCACGTCGGCGGTATCGCCGCCGGCAGCCGCGACGGCGGTCCGATGCACGGCGTGGCCTACGGCGCGCAGATCGTCAGCGCGGAAAACGGCGACCCCGGACCGGAGGACGGCATTATTCTCGGTAACGACGGCGCGGTCTATAAAGCGGGCTGGGAGGCGCTGGTAGACAGCGGGGCGCGCATCATCAATAACAGCTGGGGGATCGGCATCACCGATAAATTTGACGAGGGCGGCTACAACCCGGCCTTTCCCCACTTTACGGTGGCGGACGCGCAAAAGCAGTTCGACCAGATCCGCGCTATTCTCGGCACGGCGCCGGGCGGGGCCTATCAGGGCGCTATCGACGCGGCGCGCAGCGGCGTGGTCACTATCTTTGCCGCCGGCAACGACGGCAACCTCAATAATCCTGATGCGATGGCCGGGCTGGCCTACTTTGTGCCGGATATCGCGCCGAACTGGCTGTCGGTGGCCAGTCTCCAGGATCCGCAAAACCGCGGCGATTACAGCATCAGCACCTTCTCATCGCGCTGCGGCTACACCGCCAGCTTCTGCGTCTCGGCGCCGGGGACGCGGGTCTACAGCTCGGTCATCAACGGCACCAGCCTCGAGGATCTGACCACCGGCTACGCGCGCTACAGCGGCACCTCGATGGCCGCACCGCATACGGCGGGCAGCATTGCGGTACTGATGGAGCGCTTCCCCTATATGACCGGGGCGCAGGTGGCGGAAGTGCTGAAGACCACCGCCACCGATATGGGCGCGCCGGGTATCGACCCGCTGTTCGGCTGGGGGATGATCAATCTCGGTAAAGCCATCGACGGGCCGGGCATGCTGGTTACCGAAGAGGACATTCCCGAGGCGCTGCGCATCAAAGGCGCCTACGGCCCCTCGCAATTTGTGGTGGATCTGCCGGGCGTCGGCGCCGTGCTCGATGCGGGCAAGCCGACCCAGCGCGTTTGCGACAGCGTGCTGTGCGGGCTCGACGTCTGGCGCAACGATATCTCGGGCCACGGCGGACTGACCAAGCTCGGCATCGGGACGCTGGTGCTCGCCGGCGCGAACACCTATTCAGGTCCGACGCGGGTTAACGAAGGGCGGCTGGCGGTGAACGGCTCGCTGACTTCTGACGTCAGCGTGCAGGGCGGCGGTATCGTCGGCGGCAGCGGCCGCGTCGGCTCCCTGACCGCCAATCGCGGCGGCACCGTGGCGCCGGGCAACTCCATTGGCACCCTCAGCGTCGATCGCGACCTGCGCTTTGAGCCCGGTTCACGCTACGCGGTAGAGGTCGGCGCGGACGGGCGCAGCGACCGCATCGCCAGCGGCGGCGCGGCGCAGATTAATGGCGGTGACGTGACGGTGTCACTTGAAAACGACCGCAATTTACTGAGCCAGGCGCAGGTGCGCAGGCTTGCCGGGCAGCGCTACGACATTCTCAGCGCGGCGGGCGGCGTCAGCGGGCAGTTTGATTCAGCGGCGCCGCAGTACCTGTTCCTCGGCACCGCGCTGCGCTACCGGCCGGACCGCGTGCTGCTCGACGTCGGCCGCAACGACCGCCGCTTTGAGAGCGTGGCGGCAACCCGCAACCAGCGCGGCGTGGCCCGGGCGGCGGAGTCCCTCGGCGCGGGCCATCCGGTGTACGAAAGCATTCTGGCCAGCCGCAGCGCGGGCGAGGCGCGGCACGCCTTCCGGCAGCTGGGCGGGCAAATCCACGCCGATATCGCCTCGGCGCTGGTCAACGACAGCCGCTACCTGCGCGAAACGCTCAACGGCCGTCTGCGCCAGAGCGAGGGGCTGGCGGGCCCGTCGGAAATCAAGGCTGACGAAAGCGGCGCCTGGGCGCAGCTGCTCGGTGCGTGGGATCACGCCTCGGGCACCGGCAACGCCACCGGCTACCAGGCAAATACCTACGGCGTGCTGCTGGGGCTGGACGCCGAGGTTGCCAACGACTGGCGGCTCGGCGTGGCGACGGGCTATACCCGCACCTCGCTGGACGGCGGCCACGGGGCGAAAGGCGACAGCGACAACTACCATCTGGCGGCTTACGGCGGACGGGAGTTCGGCAATCTCGCACTGCGCACCGGCGCGGGCTACACCTGGCACCGCATCGGCACCTCGCGGGACATCGCCTACGGGGCGCAGCGCGACCGGGCGTCGGCGAGCTACAGCGCGCGCACCGCGCAGCTGTTTGCGGAAACCGGCTACGGCGTTGAGACCGGATGGGTGAACCTGGAGCCGTTCGCCAATCTGGCCTACGTCAACTTTGAGAATAACCGCATCGGCGAGCACGGCGGCGCGGCGGCGCTGGGCGGCGGCAAGCAGCATACCGATGCGACGCTCTCAACGCTGGGCCTGCGGGCGGACACCACCTGGCAGGTAGCTAAAGAGACGGCGGTGTCGCTGCGCGGCGAAGCGGGCTGGCAGCATCAGTACGGTGACCGCGACCGGGACACCGGGCTGCACTTCCGCAATAGCGATGCGGCGTTCGTGACTCGCAGCGTGCCGGTGTCGCGGGACGGCCTGCTGCTGAAGGCCGGCGCGGAGGTCGCGGTGAACGATAACGCCGCGCTGACGCTGGGCTACGGCGGGCTGCTGTCATCGAATCACCAGGACAACAGCGTCAACGCCGGGTTTAACTGGCGCTTCTAGGACGCCGCGGCCGGGGCCTCATCCAGCAGTTCGATAAAGGCGTCGAGCTGCCGGGTTTTTGCTCCGCGCCGCCAGATAAGCCAGGTGGTGAGCCAGCGCCACTTCTCCGGCAGCGGCCACGCTTCGACCTGATGATGACCGGGCATACTTTCGAGCATCGAGCGGGGCATCATCGCCAGCCCGGCGCCGGCGATCGCGCAGGCCAGCATACCGTGGTAGGACTCCATTTCGTGAATACGTCCCGGGGCGGCGCCGTCGGCGTGGAACCAGCTTTCGAAATGGCGGCGGTAGGAGCAGTTGGCGCGAAAGGCGTAGATGCTGCTGCCGTTAACGTCGCCGCCGCGCGTCACCGGCGGATGCCCCTTCGGCGCGACGATCATCATCTCCTCCCGGTAAACCGGGATCCCCTCCAGACCCGGATTCATCACCGGCCCGTCGACGAACGCGGCGCTGAGCGTTCCCTCCAGCACGCCGTCAATCATGGTCCCGGAAGGGCCGGTCGCCAGATCGAACTGGATCTTGGGATAGCGCTGGTTATAGCGTGCCAGCGTCGGCGGAATGCGCACGGCGGCGGTGCTCTCCAGCGAACCAACCGAAAACAGCCCCTGCGGCTCATCGCCGGCCACCACCATGCGGGCTTCGTCCACCAGGGCGAGGATCTGCTCGCTGTAGCGCAGGAAGCTGTGTCCGGCGGGCGACAGGCGCAGGCGCTGGTTTTCACGAATAAATAGCGCCACGCCGAGATCGTCCTCCAGCTGGCGGATGCGGGTAGTCAGATTGGAGGGCACGCGGTGCACCCTGCGCGCGGCCTGGGTAATGCTGCCTTCCCGGGCCACGGCGTTAAACATCTCAAGCTGGGTCAGATCCATAGTATTCTCGCATCGTGAATGGAGTGGTTAATATTATTCATTTTCCATAAATAGCAGAGTGGGGCACTATCCTGCAAATCGTTCCCTATCTGGAGAGACAACATGACATCACCTGCAACCCACGCTATCTCCGTCAACCCGGCAACCGGTGAAACCCTTTCCGCGCTGCCGTGGGCCACGGCTGAAGACGTCGATCGCGCCATTGCGCAGGCCGACAGCGGCTATCGCCGCTGGAAAACCGCCACCGTTGCCCAGCGCGCCGATGCGCTGCGCCAGCTCGGACGCACGCTGCGCCACCGCGCCGACGAGATGGCGCTGACCATCAGCCGCGAGATGGGCAAACCCATTGCCCAGGCCCGGGGGGAAGTCGCCAAGTCGGCCGGACTGTGCGACTGGTATGCGGAGCACGGCCCGGCGATGCTGGCCTCCGAGCCGACGATGGTGGAAAACAACAAGGCGACGATTGAGTATCGTCCGCTGGGGGCGATTGCCGCCGTGATGCCGTGGAACTTCCCGCTGTGGCAGGTGCTGCGCGGCGCGGTGCCGATCCTGCTGGCGGGCAACAGCTACCTGCTCAAGCACGCCCCGAACGTGATGGGCTGCGCCCGGCTGATTGGCGAGATCTTTCGCGACGCCGGCATTCCGCAAGGCGTCTTCGGCTGGGTTAATGCCACCAATGACGGCGTCTCGCAGATGATTAACGATCCGCGTATCGCCGCCGTCACCCTGACCGGCAGCATGCGGGCGGGGAAAGCGATCGGCGCTCAGGCCGGCGCGGCGCTGAAGAAGTGCGTGCTGGAGCTGGGCGGTTCGGATCCGTTTATTGTGCTCAACGATGCCGACCTGGATGAGGCCGTGAAGGCCGCGGTGATTGGCCGCTACCAGAATACCGGGCAGGTGTGCGCCGCCGCGAAGCGCTTTATCGTTGAGGCCGGTATTGCCGACGCCTTTAGCGCAAAATTTGTCGCGGCAACCGAAGCGCTGAAGATGGGCAATCCGGAAGACGAGCAGAACTACCTCGGGCCGATGGCGCGCTACGATCTGCGCGATGAGCTGCACGCGCAGGTCACCGCCACGCTGCGGGAGGGCGCCACGCTGCTGCTCGGCGGCGAGAAACTCGCCGGCGCCGGCAACTACTACGCGCCGACGGTGCTCGGCAACGTGACGCCGGAGATGACCGCGTTCCGCCAGGAGATGTTTGGCCCGGTGGCGGCCATCACCGTGGCCCGCGATGCGGATCACGCGCTGGCCCTTGCCAACGATAGCGATTTTGGCCTGTCGGCCACCGTTTATACCGCCGATGCGGCGCTGGCGGATCGCTTCTCCCGCGAGCTGGAGTGCGGCGGGGTGTTTATCAACGGCTACAGCGCCTCCGACGCCCGCGTCGCCTTCGGCGGCGTGAAGAAGAGCGGCTTTGGCCGCGAGCTGTCGCACTTCGGTCTGCATGAGTTCTGCAATGTGCAGACCGTATGGAAGGATCGGCACTAGCCACCGCTAGCCTGCTGCCACGAGCCCGCGCAACCCGCGGGCTTTTTTAGCTGTATCCGTTGGTGCCTATTGCGGGCCACTCTCACCGCTCTTTCCCGGGCACGGCAGCGTAAGTTTCACGCCGGCGAATAAATTGTTAATCATTTTCCGCCGCGAACGTTATCTGTCCGAATATCTCATTTGCCAAAAAAACGCGCATTTACTGACTAAAGTAAAATCACTCTGGATAATTAATGATCGGCTTTTATCAGAATTAAAACAGCGGCTTTTATTATTATTTACATTGCGCAATAACGCCGCGCTAACATTAGCTTGCTTCATTTATCATACAAATCATGTTGTAAATCAATTTACCGCCTGATTATTTTAAATGACTGCCTATCCGCACTTATTGATAAATAAATTATGTACGCAATGCACAGAATGGATTTCGCCAGTTAACGCATTGCAAAAATCTTCTTTCCTCATTTAAATAAATAGAGGGGTATATGGTATGGAGTGGCTTATTAATACGCTACGAGCCTATCCTGAGATAGCGATATTTTTGTCTATCGGCATTGGCTATTGGCTTGGAGGGAAAAGTTTTCACGGTTTTAGTTTAGGTGCGGTAACGTCGACGCTAATCGCAGCATTGATTATCGGCCTGGTGGGTGTTCATATATCAGGGACCGTTAAAAGCACCTTTTTCTTAATGTTTCTTTTTGCCGTCGGCTACGGCGTTGGTCCGCAATTTGTTCATGGGATATCGAAAGATGGTATTCCGCAGGCAATATTTGCGGTAGTGGTCTGTATTCTTTGTCTTATATTTCCGGTTATTGGTGCAAAAGTGGCGGGATACGATTTAGGATCGTCTACCGGACTATTTGCCGGCTCGCAAACTATTTCCGCGGCAATGGGGTTAGCCACCGATGCGATTGGCCGATTGCATCTTGCGCCAGATAAAACCAAAGCCATGGAGGATGCGATGCCGGTCGCCTATGCCGTCACCTATATATTCGGGACGGTGGGCTCGGCGATATTCCTCGCAATAATTGGGCCGCGAATGCTGGGCATTAATCTTGAGAAATCCTGTAAAGAGTATGAAGCGACCATGAGCGAAGGGCAGGAGACTCAGGAGAAAGGCACCGCGTGGCACCGCTATTCCATTCGCGCCTACCAGGTCGACGAGACGAGTGAAATCATTGGCCGCAGCGTGGCGACGCTGGAGCTTGCGCAGCGGGAGAACCGCCTGTTCATCAGCCGCATCCGCCGGGGCAAGCAGATTATCGACGCCACGCCGGATGAGGTGATTGCCTGTGGGGATATTATTGCCATTGAGGGCAGCAGGGCCGCGATACTGGCGCTTATCGGCCAGTCGCAGCAGGAAGTTGAAGACCCTGAGCTTATCGCCGTTCCCGTAGAGGGCGTCGATATCTTTCTTACCAACAAGAAGTGGGCAAACGTCACGCTGGAGCAGCTGGCCGCAGAACCCTTCACCCACGGCGTTTTCCTGCGCGGTATTAAGCGCGGTCCGCTTGGCGTGAGTATTCCGGTGCTGCCGGGAACAAAGCTGTGCCGTAACGACATTCTCACCATTACCGGTATGACCCGGGATACCAAGCGCTTTGCCGGCGAGGTAGGGAAAGCGGACCGCCCCGGCAATGCCGCCGACGTTTCGTTTATCGGGCTGGCAATCTTTATCGGTACGATGGTGGGGGCGGTGGTTATTAACGTTGCCGGTATTCCGCTGACCCTTTCTACGGCGGGCGGCTCGCTGATTGCCGGCCTGGTCTTTGGCTGGTGGCGCTCCGTGCGCCCGACGGGGGGCCGGATCCCGGAACCGACCCTGTGGTTTATGAACTCCGTTGGCCTGAATGTGTTTATCGCCGTGGTCGGGCTCAACGCCGCGCATGGTTTTATTGAAGGGCTGCGAACCCTGGGCGCCAGTCTGTTTCTGTGGGGCATCTTCGCCACGCTGCTGCCGCTCGTCGTCAGCATGTATATAGGCCGCTATATTTTTCGCTTTCACCCCGCACTGCTGTTTGGCTGTATTGCCGGGTCGCGTACCACTACGGCGGCTCTGGGTATGATTTGCGAATCAGCAAAAAGTAACGTGCCCGCACTCGGTTATACCGTGACCTATGCCGTAGGCAATACGCTGCTGACAATCTGGGGCATGGTCATCATTATGCTGCTGTCATAACAGGACGCAGCGCATCACGTAATTAATATCTGTTTGTATATTAATGGGAGTTAAAAATGGAAAAGGCTAATATTGATTTAAGCAAGTACAATGCATTAAGCCCATTCGAACTGAAAGATATTTTGATTAAAGCTGCGAGCAGTCGTGAGAATCGCCTGATGCTCAACGCCGGACGCGGCAATCCTAACTTTTTGGCAACCACCCCGCGCCAGGCATTTTTCCAGCTGGGACTTTTTGCCAGTAAAGAGTCTGAATTGCACCTCTCTTATCTGGAAAAAGACGTCGGCGGCCTGCCCAATATTAAAGGTATCGAGCAGCGCTTTTTAAGCTTCCTCGATAAATATAATGATGAACCCGGCATCGGTTTATTGCGCAAAATTATAAGCTACGTTGGCGATCAGATGGGCATCAGCCCCAGCGAATTTCTACAGGAAAGCGTGGAGGGGATCCTTGGCTGCAATTATCCTGTTCCCTCCAGAGCGCTGCGCTTAACCGAGCACGTTATTCGTGCCTATCTCTCAAAAGAGATGTTGGGTAATAAAGTCTCGGCCGAAGACTATGATATCTTCCCGGTGGAGGGCGGTACCGCCGCGATGGCCTATATCTTTAATTCACTCAAAGAGAACCAGCTTATTGCGCCGGGAGATAAAGTGGCAATCGGTATGCCGACATTTACGCCGTACTTTGAAATTCCGACCCTGAAAGATTACGACCTGCAGATCGTCAATATTAACGCCGATCCGGAACTCAACTGGCAATATCCGCACGAAGAGCTGGATAAGCTGTGCGACCCGGATATTAAAATCTTCTTCGTCGTTAACCCCGGGAACCCTGACTCGGTAAGAATGAGCGACGAGTCGCTCGATTACATCGCCAGGCTGGTGCGCACGAAACGTCCGGACCTGTTTATCCTGACGGACGACGTATACGGCACCTTCGCCGATGACTTTACCTCGCTGTTCGCCGTCTGCCCGCATAACACGGCGCTGGTGTACTCCTACTCGAAATACTTTGGCGCAACCGGCTGGCGGCTGGGGGCTATCGCCATGCATAAGCACAACGTGCTGGATGCCAAAATTAAGGTGCTCAGCGCGGAAAAACAGCAGCTGCTTGACGCGCGCTACGCCTCCCTCACCACCACCCCACGCGATCTAGCCTTCATTGACAGGATGGTTGCCGACAGCCGCGCCGTGGCCCTCAACCATACCGCCGGGCTATCGACGCCGCAGCAGGTGCAGATGGCCATCTTCTCGCTGTTTGCGCTGATCGACATTAATGATAGCTACAAGCAGGTCCTCAAGCGCATCATTCGCCGCCGCTATACCGCGCTGTATCAGCAGTTAGGGCTGCCGGTTCCGATGGACGAAACCAGCGCCGACTACTATACGCTGCTTGACTTCGAGACCATCGCGACGGCCTTTTACGGCGCCGAATTTGGCCAGTGGGTGCTCAATAATATTCAGCCCAACGAGCTGCTGTACCACATTGCCGATCAGACCGGGATCGTCATGCTGCCCGCTTCCGGCTTCGGCAGCCCGCGTCCGGGGGGCCGCGTGTCGCTGGCAAACCTTAATGAGTACGACTATGCCAATATCGGCCGCACGCTGCGGGCCCAGGTCGAGTCGAGCTATGCGCTCTATCAGGCCAGCCGCAAATAAACCATCACCGCTTTAATCTGCAACTGTCGGGAGTACGGGCCGCGGCCCGCGCTCCCGCTTTGCTTTTGTTTATGCGCGGGAAACAAGACGCTTTCCCGCGACGCTGCTATACTCCGGGCCGTTAAAAAAAGCGCCTGAAGGAATGAGAGTGGCAACGCGTATTGATAATCAGATGCTGAGCGAAGTTCTGGCCGAGGCGGCGCCGCTTATCGGCCAGGGCAGAGTGGCGGACTATATCCCGGCGCTGGCCTGCGTAGACGGGCGCAAGCTCGGCATCGCCATCAGCACGGTAGACGGGCAGCATTTCTGCGCCGGCGACGCCGCCGAGCGCTTTTCTATCCAGTCGATCTCCAAGGTGCTGAGCCTGGTGGTGGCGATGAACCACTACGAAGAGCACGAGATCTGGCGGCGGGTCGGTAAAGATCCCTCCGGACAGCCCTTTAACTCGCTGCTGCAGCTGGAGATAGAGCAGGGCAAACCGCGCAATCCGTTTATCAACGCCGGGGCGCTGGTGGTCTGCGATATGCTGCAGGGCCGGCTGAGCGCGCCGCGCCAGCGAATGCTGGAAATTGTCCGCAAACTTGCCGCGGTGGACGACATTGCCTACGATAGCGTAGTCGCCCGCTCGGAAATGGATCACGCGGCGCGAAACGCGGCTATTGCCTGGCTTATGAAATCGTTCGGTAACTTCGACCATGATGTCAGCACCGTACTGCAAAACTACTTCCACTACTGCGCGCTGCGGATGAGCTGCTGCGAGCTGGCGCAGACCTTTCTGTTTCTCGCCAATCAGGGCCATCAGCCGGGTGTCAGCCAGCCGGTGGTGACCCCGATGCAGGCGCGGCAGATCAATGCCCTGATGGCCACCAGCGGCATGTACCAGAATGCGGGCGAATTTGCCTGGCGCGTGGGGCTGCCCGCCAAATCCGGCGTCGGCGGCGGCATTGTGGCCATTGTGCCTCACGAAATGGCGATCGCCGTCTGGTGCCCTGAACTGGATGAGGCCGGCAATTCGCTGGCCGGGATCGCCGCGCTCGAAGCGCTGACCCGGCGGCTCGGGAGGTCGGTCTTCTGATGGCGGATTTAGACGCTCTCTTTACCCGCCTGGGGCGCTCCACTTTTCGCGCCCGCTTTCGCCTGGGGCCGAAAGAGCGGCAGTACTGCTGGGATAAGGGCGCACAGGTGATTGACAGCCACGCCGCCGACTTTGTGGCGCAGCGCCTGGCCCCGGCCCATCCGCGCAACGACGGCAAGCAGACGCCAATGCGCGGGCATCCGGTGTTTATTGCTCAGCACGCCACGGCAACCTGCTGCCGGGGCTGTCTTGAGAAATGGCACGGTATTGCCCAGGGACGTGATTTGAGTGAAGGGCAGCAGGCGTATATTGTGTCGGTGATCCATCACTGGCTTGTTATACAGATGAACAGCAGGTAATTTTCGCGTCGTTAAGGGTCCATAATTAATGCGTTCTATCGTTATTCCCCGTATTGCCTGTTTTAGCGAAGCGCACGTGCTGCGAAATATCGTCTGGCTTTTTCTGCTGACCACGCTTTTCTACGCGGTTGGCGCCATGCTGCGCCTGGTGCAGGAGCTGTCGCTGTTCTGGCCGCTGAACGCGGTAATGGCCGGCGTTTTCGCCCGCTACGTGTGGCTGAACCGCATTCACTACTACATTATCTGCTATGTGGCGATGCTGGCCTATGACGGTATAACGACCCAGTGGGGCAGCCTGGATTCGCTGGTCATTAACGCCTCCAACATGGTGTTTATTGTGATGGTCGCCCAGCTGGTGATGCGCGATAAGCGCCTGCAGGACACCGATCCGGAGCCGATTAACGCCCTGCGGTTGTTCAACTACAGCCTGATCTCGTCGCTGGCCTGCGCGCTGGTCGGGGCCGTCGCCTCGGTCGGCGTCAATCATCAGGGCTTCTGGCCGATGCTCGGCGACTGGTTCAGCGAGCAGTTCTCCACCGGCGTGCTGATTTTACCCTGCGTCATGACCCTGACCATGCCCTATGAAATTACCGGCATTCGCTGGCGCAGGCTGCTGCCGGCGCTGGCGCTTGTCGTTTCGCTGCTGGCGGCCATTGCCGTCGGCGGCGCCGGCAGTCTGGCGTTCCCGCTGCCGGCGCTTATCTGGTGCGCGATCAGCTATCCGATGCCGGTAGTCTGCCTGCTGACGTTCATTACCGGCGCCAGCGAAATCATTCTCGTGGCTAACGGTATTATCAACCTCGCGGTGGATGGCCCGCTGCAGAATGCGCAGCTCTTCTCCACGCGCCTCGGCATCGCCTCGCTCGCTATCTGTCCGGTGATCGTCGCCTCCAGCGTGATTGCCATTAATAATCTGATTCGCCAGGTCTCGCTGCGGGCAGATTTCGATTTTCTTACCCGCGTCTATTCCCGCTCTGGCTTATATGAGGTGCTGAAAACGCGGCCCTGCGATACCGCGGAACAGCACATTACCGTAATGTTGCTGGATATCGACTACTTTAAAAGCGTCAACGACAACTACGGCCACGAGTGCGGCGACTACGTGCTGACGGCGCTGGCGCGGCAGGTGAGCGACGTGGTCGGCAGCCAGGGGCTGGTCGCGCGCATGGGCGGGGAGGAGTTCGCGGTGGCCGCCAAAACGCGCAATGCGGAAGAGGGCTACCGCCTGGCGGAAGCGGTTCGCGCCCACATTGCCGCCAGCCAGTTTCAGTGGCGGCAGCAGACGCTGCAGGTGACGGTGAGTATCGGCATCGGCAATGGCTACACGGAAAACCGCACGCTGCTTGATACATTCAATACACTGATTGTTGAGGCGGACGACTTTTTGTACCAGGCTAAAAAAAGAGGCCGCAACCAGACCTGCGCGCGGGAGACATTGCCCGCTCTGCAATCTTGACGCTGGCCTCCGGGTAAAGCCAGGCAGGCGGCCCAACGCTCTTTTTTGGTAGCTTGTTGCGGGCCGACAGGTCGCCTATGATCGGCGCAGCACCGAACCGGGAAATGCACTGAATGCGTGAATCAGCTCCCCCTCTGGAAAACCGCGGCGTTCCCGGCCTGCGCTTTGTTAAGCGCATGTTCGCCATGCGCATTCTCGGCACCTTTTTTTGCTTTTTCCCCATTCTCTCCGTCCTTGACGAGCTGGGCCGTCCGGCGCTGCTCATCGTCCTGCTGGCGATCAACGCTTTTATCTGGCCGGTTGTGGCATGGCTGCTGGCAAGGCGCGCTGCGGCCCCGCTGGCGGCGGAGCACCGGAATCTGATCGTTGATGCCGGCGCCGGCGGCTTCTGGGTCGCGGTAATGGCGGTGAATCCGCTGCCGTCGGTAGTGATTGTGACCCTGCTGCTGACGGACAGGCTGGCGGCAGGCGGCGCGCCGCTGCTTCGTCGCGCCGTACTGGCGATGTTGACGGCCTTTGTCGTCTGCTGGCTGGCGCTGGATCTGCCGGTGCAGCTCTATGTCACGCAGCGTACGATGCTGGCCACGCTGCCGCTGATTGCGGTCTATCTGCTGGCGCTCTCCATGCTCACGCACGACATCGCCACCCGCCTGCGGCGTAAAAGCGATGAACTGGAGCGTATCGCCATGCAGGACCCGCTGCTGGACATTGCCAACCGCCGCCTGCTGGAGAGGCGCATGACGACTGAGCTGAACCGCATGCGCCAGCGCCGCTGCCGCTCGGTGCTGATGTTTATCGATCTGGACAATTTTAAAGAGGTCAACGACCGCTACGGCCACAAAGTCGGCGACACGATGCTCGGTATCGTGTCGCAGATCCTCACCATGGTCAGCCGGGAAGGCGATACGCCCGCCCGCCTCGGCGGCGATGAGTTCGTCCTGCTGCTGCCGGATACCCGCGGCGAGGAGGCCGCGCTTATCGCCTCGCGGATCATGGACGCGGCGGCGGCGATGGCGGTGCTTCCCGACGCGACTTTGACGCTGAGCATCGGTATTGCCACCGCCGGGCCGGAGGTGCAGGACGTTGGCGCCTGGCTAAAGCTTGCCGACGATGCGCTGTATGAGGCAAAGCGGCGCGGGAAAAATCAGGTTTTTGCCTGCTGAGCGCGGGCGCACACTATCACGAAATCCTATGACCCTTCGGCTTGCATTGCCGCCGGCGGCTGAGATAGTAGAGGCTCAATAATAAGGAGCCTTTTATGCCTGCGGATATCCGCCTTGTACAACTCTCCGCGGACGCCGTCCGCGACCGCATCTCCCAGCTCGCCGACGTGCTTGAGGACTGCGTCGCCGGCGGCGCCTCCGTCAGCTTTATGCTGCCTTTTCATCGCGATACCGCTATCGCCTTCTGGCAGGGCGTGGCCCGCAGCGCTGCCGCTGGCGAACGCCGCGTGCTGGCGGCAATTGACGATAAAGATACGGTTATCGGCACCGTGCAACTGATCGTCGATTTACCGGAAAATCAGCCCCACCGGGCCGAGGTCGCTAAGCTGCTGGTCCACTCCCGCGGCAGGCGGCGCGGCATCGCCGCCGCGCTGATGGCGGAGCTGGAGCGCCTTGCCGCCGCCGGGAACAAAACCACGCTGGTGCTCGACACCGCCACCGGCAGCGGCGCGGAGACATTTTACAGCCGCTGCGGCTGGCAGCGGGTAGGGGTTATTCCGGCCTTTGCGCTGATGCCGGACGGTGAGATGACGGGCACGACGCTGTTTTACAAGCAGTTAGCCCCGCAGTAACAGATAGTCGTCTGCGCTTTGATCCAGACAGGGGTTTTATGGTTCTGAAGTCTGCTAAGTTATCAGACCAATAATCAGAGCTGTATGACCAATAATAAGGGGCCCCTTGTGAAATCATTAAACCGCCGCGACTTCCCCGGCGCGCAGTACCCTGAGCGCATCATTCAGTTTGGCGAGGGCAACTTCCTGCGCGCCTTCGTGGACTGGCAGATTGACCTGCTCAATGAGCAGACCGATCTCGATGCGGGCATCGTTATCGTGCGCCCGATTGACAGCGACTTTCCGCCGTCCCTGAGCATTCAGGACGGCCTGTACACCACGATCATTCGCGGTCTCAACGAACAGGGGAAGCGGGTCAGCGACGCGCGGCTCATCCGCAGCGTTAACCGTGAAATCAGCGCCTACGGCGACTATCCGGCGTTTCTGGCGCTGGCCCACAATCCCGATATCCGCTTTGTCTTCTCTAACACCACCGAGGCCGGCATCGCCTGGCACGAGGGCGACAAGTTTGATGATGCCCCGGAGGTGAGCTATCCCGCCAAGCTGACGCGCCTGCTGTTCGAGCGCTACAGCGCGTTTAGCGGCGCGGCGGATAAGGGCTGGATCATCATTCCCTGCGAACTGATTGACTACAACGGCGATGCGCTGCGCGAACTGGTGCTGCGCTACGCCCGCGAATGGGCGCTGCCGGCGGCGTTCACCGCGTGGCTTGAAAGCGCTAATACTTTCTGCTCAACGCTGGTAGACCGTATTGTGACCGGCTATCCGCGCGATGAAGCCGCCGCGCTGGAAGCGGAGCTGGGCTATCGCGATGCCTTCCTCGATACCGCAGAACACTTCTACCTGTTCGTTATCCAGGGGCCGCAGTCGCTGGCCGCCGAGCTGCGCCTCGATAAGCTGCCGCTGAACGTGCGCATCGTTGATGACATCAAACCCTACAAAGAGCGCAAAGTCGCTATCCTCAACGGCGCGCACACCGCCCTGGTGCCGGTGGCGTTTCAGGCCGGGCTGGATACCGTAGGTGAGGCCATGGACGACGCGGAGATCTGCGCCTTCGTGGAAAAGGCGATTCATCAGGAGATCATCCCGGTGCTGGATCTGCCGCCGGCGGAGCTGGCGTCATTTGCCCGCGCCGTGACCGGCAGATTCCGCAACCCGTACATTAAGCATCAGCTGCTATCGATTGCCCTTAACGGCATGACCAAGTTCCGTACCCGCATTCTGCCGCAACTGCTGGCCGGGCGGGAGCAGGGCGGCCATCTGCCGCCGCGGCTCACTTTTGCCCTGGCGGCGCTGATTGCCTTCTACCGCGGCGAGCGCGGGGCTGAACACTATCCGGTACAGGACGACGCCCGCTGGCTGACGCGCTATCAGCAGCTGTGGGGCCTGCACCGCGACCAGCAGATGACCACCCGCGGCCTGGTTGAGGCCGTACTGGGCGACGACGCGCACTGGCAGCAGGACCTGAATCAGGTGCCAGGCCTGACCGATGCAGTGACGCGCGACCTTGACGCGATCCTCAGTCAGGGGATGCGCCAGGCGGTTAAGCCGCTGTGCTGAGTGGCTGAATCACGCGAACCCGGCCGGGCGCCGGGTTTTATTATAAAGCTAATTAGTTACAACATACTATTAGCCACTGATCACACTCCTGAGTCAAGCCTCCAGCCTGACTTAACACTTGAGGCATAACCCATTTCTGCAGCAAAGGGGGGTTATCAATTTGTATATAAAAAGTAGGGAGTGATTGAAATAGCGATGCAGATCACGTTAAATTGCCGCAGCATCCCCTCTTCGACGATAAACCATGATTGTAAGACCACCTGAACACTGGCTGACCCGGACCCTCGTCTGGCACGGATCGGTGCTCTCTAAAATCTTTACCCGGCTGCTGCTTAACTTTCTGCTCTCCGTGGCGGTGATTATTATGCTGCCGTGGTACACCTCGCTCGGCATCCGGTTAACCGTCGCGCCGTTCAGCATTCTCGGCGTGGCCATCGCCATCTTCCTCGGCTTTCGCAATAACGCCTGCTTTGCCCGCTATGTGGAGGCCCGCCACCTGTGGGGCGAGCTGGTTATTGTATCGCGAACCGCGCTGCGTGAGGTAAAAAATACGCTGCCGGAGGGTGCCGATGTGGCCGCCTTCGCCAGGCTGCAAATCGCCTTCGTTCACTCCCTGCGCATGCAGCTCAGGGGGCTGCCGCAGCGGGAGACGCTGGCCCGGTACCTGGATGAGGCGCAGCTTGAGGAAGTACTGGCCGTGCAGTCGCCGGCCAACCGCATCCTGCAGCTGATGGCGGGCTGGCTGGCGGCGCACCGCCGCCGCGGTGCGCTCTCCGACATTCTGTTCAGCAGCCTTAGCAACCGGCTGGCAGAGATGTCGGCGGTGCAGGCGGGCTGCGAGCGTATCGCCAATACGCCGCTGCCGTTTGCCTATTCGCTGATCCTGCACCGCACCGTCTATCTGTTCTGCATCATGCTGCCGTTTGCGCTGGTCTCTGACCTGCACTATATGACGCCGTTTGTTTCAGTGCTGATTTCCTACACCTTTATTTCGCTGGACGCGCTGGCGGAGGAGCTGGAAGAGCCGTTTGGCTTTGAAAATAACGATCTGCCGCTGGATGCCATCAGCACCGCCATTGAGATCGACCTGCTGCAGATGAATGACGCCCGGGAAGTGCCGGCTAAGCGGGAGCACGATAAGCACTATCAGCTAACCTGAGCCGCCGGATAATGGCAATTCGCGTTAAGAAACCGGTAAGCGTTTCCGTGTGTAATAGGCGTACACACGCAAGGAGACCTCGCATGGAAAAAAAGATCCAGACCGTCCTCAACCTGATTCTCTTCGCCTCGCTGTGCGTAACGGCCTGGGATCTGTCGCTGCTGCGCGATGTTAACTGGTAGCGCGGCGGGCGACCATAAAATGATTAGCGATTAACTCCGGTTCGCGCCGGGGTTAAGGTTATCGCGACCGGCTTGCGCATTAAGGTCATTCTAAACAAATCGTCACTAAAGCGAGATTTTAACTTTACTCGAATAATCGAATGACTATAATAAGCACAAATTCACACAGGAGAAATATGTTGGACAGTCACCCTTACTTAAGCATCAAGGCAAGCTGACGCTATTTTTTCTGCGCTGCTTGCCAACCGGCGGGCAGCAATCTCCTCATCCAGACGATTGCATCCCATAGAAATAACGCAGCATGGCTGCGAGGATAATCGTCATGTTCATGTTTAAAAATACATTATTCCCTCCACCGTCAGCACGACGTTAATCGCCTTTGCGGCGATAATTTGTCGTGTGCTTAATAAAGCACGTAGTTAATTCTTCCAACAAAAATGGAGGAAGCTATGTTGATGTTTCCTTATATCGCAAATTTACTCGCCGCGATGCTATTGGGCGCGCTGATTGGCGCTGAAAGACAGTGGCGTCAGCGTATGGCCGGTCTGCGCACCAACGCACTGGTCGCCACCGGCGCGGCAGTTTTTATTCTGAGCTCTATTTCAACATCGCCGGACAGCCCCGGACGTATTGCCGCGCAGGTGGTTTCCGGTATTGGTTTTCTCGGCGCCGGCGTCATCATGCGTGAAGGCATGAACGTGCGCGGCCTGAATACCGCCGCAACCCTGTGGTGCTCAGCGGCGATTGGCGTACTGTGCGGCTTAGGCCAGTTCTGGCAAGCGGCGGCGGCAACGCTTATCATCCTCTGCGCCAATATTCTACTGCGCGAAGCGGCGCAGAGAATTAATCAGGTCCCCGGCGCGAGAGAAGAAGAGAAATGCTACGTCCTGAATATTGTCTGTCAAAGCGAATATGAAAATGCGATTCGTCAGCTATTGCTTAATATCAGCAAAGAGATGACGCTCAGCCTTCAGGGACTGGTATCGACAGCAGCAAAAGATCAGGGGCATAAAGAAATCCGCATCGAACTGGTGGGGAATGCCGACTGTCGTAAAGCGCGGGATCTCATTATGACAAGAATTGGCGGGGACGAAAACATTACGTCAGTCCGCTGGTGCGTCGAGGGAAGTTAATCTCGCAACTATTTTACTCTGACAATCATTTGTCTAAGGAGTGAATGATGGATATTCCCAGGCCATTAAAGTAACAAGCGTTTAATAACGTAAAAAGGAATTATGCATAAGTTATTTATGCAGGGATAACGACGACTTAAATTTGAGGATTAATCATGACTGACATGAAAATAGAAAACCGGAAAATAAACCGGTCTGCGTCAGAAAATGATAAGCAGAATAAAAAAAGCTTCGCCATTGAAATCGAGGCATTTAACAGCCCGGATCATACGCTGGCGCGCTTAAACAGCAGTCGCCAGGGGCTCACCACCGAAGACGCCCTTGAACGACTGGATGATTATGGCCGCAATGAAGTGGCGCATGAGCAGGCGCCGCCGGCGTTGATCCAGCTTCTGCAGGCATTCAACAACCCGTTTATCTATGTCCTGATGGCGCTGGCCGCCGTCAGCTTCGTGACCGATTACTGGCTACCGCTGCGTAACGGTGAAGAGACCGATCTGACCGGGATCATCATTATCGTCACGATGGTTAGCCTGAGCGGGTTATTGCGTTTCTGGCAGGAGTTTCGCACCAACAAAGCGGCGCGGGCGCTGAAATCCATGGTCCGCACCACGGCGACGGTGCTGCGTCGCGGTCCCGGGAATACGGGACCGGTGCAGGAAGAGATTGCCATTGAGGAGCTGGTGCCCGGGGACATCATCTTCCTGGCGGCGGGGGATCTGGTTCCGGCGGACGTCCGCCTGCTGGAGTCCAGGGACCTGTTTGTCAGCCAGTCGATACTCAGCGGCGAGTCGCTGCCGGTTGAGAAGTATGATGTTCTGGCCAGCGTTTCGGGCAAAGGATGCGACAGGCTTCCCGAGCCGAACAAAGATAAAAGCCTGCTGGAGATGGGCAATATCTGTCTGATGGGTACTAACGTGACCAGCGGCCGGGCGCAGGCGGTGGTGGTAGCAACCGGAAACCGTACCTGGTTTGGTTCGCTGGCGAAATCCATCGTCGGCACGCGTACCCAGACGGCCTTCGACCGCGGAGTAAACAGCGTCAGCTGGCTGCTGATCCGCTTTATGCTGGTCATGGTGCCGATTGTGCTGCTGATTAACGGCTTCAGCAAAGGTGACTGGGTTGAGGCCTCGCTGTTTGCCCTGGCGGTAGCGGTTGGCCTGACGCCGGAAATGCTGCCGATGATCGTCAGCTCCAATCTGGCGAAAGGCGCTATCGCCATGTCGCGGCGCAAAGTGATCGTCAAGCGGCTGAACGCCATCCAGAACTTTGGCGCTATGGACGTGCTGTGTACCGATAAAACCGGCACGCTGACTCAGGATAATATCATCCTTGAGCATCATCTTGATGTCAGCGGTCATGAGAGCGACCGGGTGCTGACGCTGGCCTGGCTTAACAGCAGCAGCCAGAGCGGGGCGCGCAACCTGATGGACCGGGCGGTGCTGCGCTTTGGCGAGGGGCGGATTGCGCCGGCGACCAAAGAGCGCTTTGTCAAACTTGATGAACTGCCGTTTGATTTTGTCCGCCGTCGGGTCTCGGTGTCGGTGGAAGATGTCCGCCACGGTGATAAAAGCCTGATCTGCAAAGGCGCTGTCGAAGAGATGCTGATGGTCGCCACGCATCTTCGCGAAGGCGACAATGTTGTGGCGCTGGATGACACCCAACGCGATCTGCTGTTAGCCAAAACGAAGGACTATAACGCCCAGGGCTTCCGCGTGCTGCTGGTCGCAACGCGCAAGCTGGATGACGCCGCTGTGACCACGCCGCTGTGCACCGCCGATGAGCAGGGACTGACTGTTGAGGGAATGCTGACTTTCCTCGATCCGCCGAAAGAGAGCGCGGGAAAAGCCATTACCGCACTGCGCGAAAACGGCGTGGCGGTGAAAGTGCTGACCGGCGATAACCCGGTGGTGACGGCGCGTATTTGCCTGGAAGTGGGTATCGATGCCAACGATATTCTGACCGGCGCCCAGATTGAAGCGATGACGGATCGCGAACTGGAGCGCGAAGTGGAAACGCGCTCAGTTTTCGCGAAGCTGACGCCGCTGCAGAAGTCGCGCATCCTGAAAACGCTACAGAAAAACGGCCACACCGTCGGCTTTCTCGGCGACGGCATCAACGATGCGCCGGCCCTGCGCGATGCGGATGTCGGTATTTCGGTCGACAGCGCTGCGGATATCGCCAAAGAGGCATCGGATATCATCCTGCTGGAAAAGGATCTGATGGTGCTGGAAGAAGGGGTGATCAAAGGACGTGAGACGTTCGGCAATATCATTAAGTACCTGAATATGACCGCCAGCTCTAACTTCGGCAACGTATTCTCGGTACTGGTGGCCAGCGCGTTTATTCCGTTTCTGCCGATGCTGGCGATTCATCTGCTGATCCAGAACCTGATGTACGATCTCTCCCAGCTCTCGCTGCCGTGGGACAAAATGGACAAAGAGTTTCTGCGCAAGCCGCGCAAGTGGGATGCGAAGAATATCGGCCGTTTTATGCTGTGGATTGGCCCAACGTCGTCCATTTTTGATATCACCACCTTCGCGCTGATGTGGTACGTGTTTGCGGCAAATAACGTTGAGGCCCAGGCGCTGTTCCAGTCCGGGTGGTTTATTGAAGGGCTGCTGTCGCAAACGCTGGTCGTGCATATGCTGAGAACGCAGAAAATTCCGTTTATCCAGAGCCGGGCGACGTTGCCGGTGCTGCTCACCACCGCGGTGGTTATGGCGATCGGGATCTACATTCCGTTCTCGCCGCTGGGAGCGATGGTCGGACTGGAGCCGCTGCCGCTGAGCTACTTCCCGTGGCTGGTCGCGACGCTGCTCAGCTATTGCCTGGTAGCGCAGGGGATGAAGCGTTTCTATATCAAACGTTTCGGTCAGTGGTTCTGATAATAAGGAGGCGCAGAGATGAATCGTTCTCCGGACATCATCATCGCGCTGATATTTTTCCTGATGGGTCTGCTGGTACTGGTGCTGGCAATCTGGCAAATCCTGTTCTGAAAGGGGGCGCGATGCGCAGAGGATCGCTGGATAACGTCTTTATCCAGGTGGCTATTATTGCATTCATCATTATTCTGCTGACAGTCTGGATTAGATAAGAGACTTTTTGTCTCGCCCGCTTGCCGGGCGGCGGCTAACGTCTGCCCGGCCTACCGTTCAGGTACAGGAAAATTGAGGATCGCGTATGGCGGAGCGTGGCGCAGGCAGAATAGAAATAGGGAAATAATGACAAGTGGGCCTCAGGCGGCCCACTAAGTCGCATGACAGGGTGATTAACCCGGATAAATACCGCGATCTTTACGCGCCAGCAGAATACGCTCACAGGCAACAATATAGGCGGCGGTACGCAGGGAGCAGTCTTTTTCGCTGGCCTTGTTCCAGACGTGGATCATGGCGTCGGTCATGATCTTATCCATCCGCTCGTTGATCTCCTCTTCGCTCCAGAAGAAGCTGGCCATGTCCTGGACCCACTCGAAGTAGCTGACGGTCACGCCGCCGGCGTTACATACCACGTCCGGCACCACGATGATGCCGCGGGTCGCCAGCACGTCATCGGCGTCCGGATAGGTCGGGCCGTTGGCGCCTTCAAGGACCAGTTTACATTTCAGGACTTCAGCGCGGTGGCGGGTGATCTGCCCCTCCAGGGCGGCCGGGATAAAGATATCCATGTCCAGGCTCCAGAACGCCTCGTCGTCGATGGTTTCAGCGCCCGGGAAGCCGGCGATCTGCTTATGCTCGGTCTGCCAGGCGGTGAGGGCGGCCATATCGATACCGTCCGGGTTTGACAGCGTGGCGGTATGATCCTGAATGGCCACTACGCACGCGCCGGAGGCGGCGAACAGGCGGGCGGCTTCACTGCCGACGTTACCGAAACCCTGTACGGCTACGCGTGCGCCTTCAACAGGAATGTTAGCGCGGCGGGCCACTTCGCGGCCGCTGATCCACACGCCGCGGCCGGTGGCTTTCTCACGGCCCAGCGAACCGCCGAGGTGAATAGGTTTGCCGGTGACAACGCCGGTAACGGTCGTGCCGTGGTTCATGGAGTAGGTATCCATCATCCACGCCATCACTTTGCCGTTGGTGCCGACGTCCGGTGCCGGGATATCTTTCTGCGGCCCGATGATGATGCCGATTTCGCTGGTGTAGCGGCGGGTCAGACGCTCAAGTTCGCCTTCAGACAGCTTGAAGGGATCGACGCGGATGCCGCCTTTCGCCCCGCCGTAGGGCAGGTTGAGCGCGGCGCACTTCACGGTCATCCAGGCGGAGAGGGCCATCACTTCATTCAGATCGACATCCGGGTGATAGCGCACGCCGCCTTTACCCGGCCCGCGCGACAGGTTGTGCTGGACGCGGTAGCCTTCAAAGTGGCGGATAGTGCCGTCATCCATCTGTACCGGAATATCGACAATCAGGGCGCGCTTGGGATGGCGCAGGGTATCAACCCAGTGGGAGAGTTCGCCGAGATAGGGCGCAACGCGCTCGATTTGTTGCAGATAGGTGTTCCAGGCAGATGTGCTGCTATCTGAGGCGTAAGATAACTTATCCATGATGAACCTTTAGTTTTGTACGTGGTATGTTCTTTATTTGGCCGTGGTCATAGTGATACTCACTATGTGAGCATCAATTTAACACTTTATTAAATTCTTGTATCCGGCGCCCCGAGAGGGAAAGTGTACGGCAATGCACCAAAATAATGCATCTCCGCCGCGCCCGGCCCTTGCCGCCTGCGGAGGTTGGCATTGCCTCATCTTTTTATATGCACTTTATCTGCATAAAAATGAAGAATGACAATTTTTCAAAAGTTTGACGCAGCTCTAAAAGTAAATGCAATGAAAATAAATTGTGTCGGCGGTGTGTCTCATACAGATGGAGTAGGCCTACAGATAGCGGCAGTACTCAATCCCGGCGGCAATCTTCTGCAGCGCGTCGCGAAGCTGGGCGAGCGTGACGGAGCCGAGCGCGAGGCGCAGCGCGTGCGGAGGGCTGCCGGTGGTGCAAAACGGTTCCGCCGTTGAGAGCGAAACACCGTCATCCCTCAGCCGCCTGATGACCGCCTCGGCGCGGATCTCCTCCCCCAGCGGCAGCCAGCTGTAGTAGGCGTTCGGATGGCCTATGGGCTTTAGCGGATGCAGCATCTCCCTGACCAGCTGCTGTCGGCGCCGGCCGTCGGCCCGCTTCTCCTCTTCCAGCCGCGCCAGGGTGCCGTCGGCTATCCAGCCGCAGACGATACCGCTCAGCAGGGCGGGCGTATTCCACGCGGTGGCGCGAATGGCGCGCTCAAGGGCGGGCAGCCAGGCGTCGGGCGCCGCCACGGCGCCTACGCGCAGGCCGGTGGCGATATTTTTCGAATAGCCGGTCACGTAAAGAGTCCGTTCGGGCGCCAGGGCGGCCAGCGGCGGAGGCGGGGAGTCCGCAAGAAAGGCGTAGGCGGCGTCTTCAATAATCAGCAGATCGTGCGCGCGGGCGACGGCCACCAGGGCGTCGCGCCGGGAGGCGCTCAGCACCCAGCCCAGCGGATTGTGTAGGGTCGGCATGGCGTAGAGGGCGCGAATGTGTCGGGTGCGGCAGAGCGCGTGCAGCGCATCAGGACAGGGGCCGTCGGCGGTAACCGACAGGGGCAGCAGCTCAAGATGCAGCAGGGTGGCCAGCACCTTAAAGCCGGGATAGGTCAGGGCATCCACGGCCACGGCGTCCCCGGGCCGCAGCATAGCCATCATCGCCACGCAGAGCCCGTGCTGGGCGCCGCTGACGATGAGCACGTTATCCGGGCTGACATTCAGCCGGCGGCGGCCTCGGCCACAGGCGATCTGCTGATGCTCGCCGCCGTCGCGGTTTGCGGCCTGGGCTACGCCGAGGGCGCACGGCTTTCGCGTAAGCTCGGCGGCTGGCAGGTGATCTGCTGGGCGCTGGTTGTCGCGCTGCCGGTTATGGCCGCCGGGGCCGTTTATTCGTTACCTTCGTCCGCTGCGGCGATTCATCCGACCGCCTGGGCCGCGCTCGGCTACGTGTCGCTGTTCAGTATGCTGATAGGTTTTATTTTCTGGTACCGGGGGCTGGCCTTCGGCGGAATCGCAGCCGTCGGGCAGCTTCAGCTGCTGCAGCCTTTGCTGGGTCTGATGCTCTCGGCGCTGCTGCTGCACGAATCGATCGGCACAGCGATGCTGGCGACGACGGCTGGGGTGATCCTCTGCGTGGCCGGTGCGAAAAGGTTTGCCTGACGGGAAGTGGGGAAGAAGCCGCCGGGGGGCCGGCGGCTGAGGACGCTATTTACCGGTGTATTCAAACACGATAATCGCGCCCGGGTTAGCCAGGTTTTGGGTCGGCTTGTTGCTCTCATCCATCGCGCCGTTGAAGTTGTCGGTCGCGACGTAGATTTTGCGGGTGTCAGGGCTGACCACCGCCATGCGGTAGCGGTTGGTGGTGTGGAACTCTTTCGCCACGTCGCCCTGCACGTTTTTGGTGTCATCGTTGAGCAGCACGCGGTAGATGGCGCCGTTTTTCAGCGACGTTATCAGCAGCGAGTTACGGAAAGATTTAATGACGCCGTCTTTCGGATAGTAGGCCACGCTGGAAGGCGCGATGGTCGGCCAGCACATGTAGAACGAATCGCCGCAGCTGGCGTCGTTATAGGTGTAACCCTGCGGCACGGTGAAGAAGGTTTTCACCGGCGGCTTGAAGTTTGGCGCGTTCCAGTCGGTCTCTTTTTGCACCGGCACGCCGTCCGGGATGTGGTTCGGATCGTACTTCACGGACTCGCAGTCTTTGGCCTTCGAATAGTTGGCGTAGACGTAGGCCTGATCGTCGCGGTAGCCCGCAACGTGCGGCCAGCCGTAGTTGCCACCGGCCTGCAGGATGTTCAGCTCATCATCCGAAGATGGCCCCTGCTCAGAGGAGTAGAGCGTATCGCCAACGAACACCAGCCCCTGCGGATTGCGGTGGCCGTAGGTAAACAGGTGGCTCTTCACGCCTTCGATAACCGGGTTATCATCGGGGATAGAGCCGTCGCTGTTCAGGCGCAGCACTTTACCGACGTAGGCGGAGTAATCCTTTTTCTCAAGCTCCGCGCTGGTCGGCAGGCGCTGGGCTTCGATAGGCTCGCAAACGTGCTTGCCCTGGTTATGACCCTGCTCACCAATGGTGTAGTACAGCTTGCCGTCTGGCCCAAAGCGCAGGCGACCGCCGTTGTGATCGCTGCCCGCCGGAATACCGGCCAATACGTCCTGCTGGTTACCCAGCGTGTGGGCTTTCGGATCGTATTCAAAGCGGACGATCTTCGCGCGCTCGCTGTCGCCGTTCATGTAGGTGTAGGCGGCATAGACGTAATTCTTACTGTCGGACTTCAGGAAATCAGGGGAGAGCGCCAGGCCCAGCACGCCTTCATGCTGCGGACCAATTTTCACGTCGGCAATTTTCACCAGCACCTGCTTTTTACCGCTCTTCGGATCGATGCGGTCGATCGTTGCCCCTTTACGCTCGGTGACCCACAGGTAGCCGTCCGGCGCCCACACCATATCCCACGGCGCATCCAGGCCGCTGACCAGCACGTGGGCGGCAAACGGCTCAGCAATCTGGACTTTGCTCTGCGCTGCGCTGTCTGCTGCATAAGAGATGCCGCAGGCTGCGATGGACAGCGCTACGGCCTGCCCGATTAAAGATAACTTATTCATTTCTTATCACTCCATGCCATGAGGTATATTCAATTAATGCGTTGAATCCTTAACAACGTTTTTCAGTATAGGTCACCGTTGTTTTAGACGCGTTGTAATGTCGTTAACCTGTCGTGAACGCGATTTGCGTTAAATCATGGCAACGGGGTTAGTGATGCGTTTTTGTCTACCTGTCAACGAAAAGTAAGGGTGTGCTATGAGGATCTACTGGACCCGCCGGAGTATTCCCGAGTTCGCGGGACTCTCTCCCGCCGTCAGAAATAAAAACTTCAGGGATGCGGTGCGTGCGGTAAATACTCGCGCGGTATATTGGATGGGCACTGGACTCTCTTTTGCTGTAATGATCGCCGTACTCATGCTTTCCCCGCGCTTTATTAATCATCCTGATATGGGGCGCTATGCCGGGCTGATAATTATTCCGGGGATACTGATCGGCGCTTTTATCTGGCACCAGTTTGCCATCTTTGCCATGAGGAAATATTACCCGCATATTCTGCGTCGCGGCCAGGACCTCAGCGGTGAAACCGAAGCCGGGCGGCTGATCCGCGAAGCAAATGATGCGGAATATAAGCGCTGGCGCGTGGCCCGCTATGCGCTGCAGGTCGGGCTGGCGGCGCTGGCCCTGGCGCTCATGGTGCATTTGTAAGCCGCGCGTCTATCGTCGATGCGCCAGCCGTCGGACCAGCCGGTCGCCCGTCATCTGGACGACCTGCACCATAGCGATAAGCAGCACGATGGTGCCGAACATCACCCGGTTGTTAAACCGCTGGTAGCCGTAGCGGATCGCCAGATCCCCCAGCCCGCCGCCGCCGATGACGCCGGCCATCGACGAGAAGCCAATCAGCATGATCACCGTGAGCGTTACCCCGGCCAGCAGGGCCGGGAGCGCCTCCGGCAGCAGCGCTTTAAAAATAATGTGCCGCACGCCGCCGCCCATCGATAGCACGGCCTCAATGCGCCCGTAGTCGACTTCATCGAGCGCACTTTCCGCAAGCCTTGCGAAGAAGGGAAAGGCGCCGAGGGTAATTGGCACGATGGCCGCCGTGCTGCCGAGGGTAGTGCCGACGATCAGGCGGGTGAGGGGGATCAGGGCGATCAGCAGGACGATGAACGGCAGCGAACGGCCGGTATTGATGATGGCGCCGAGCAGGGCGTTGATTTTGGGCAGCGGCGCCACGCCGCCCGGCCTGGACACATAAAGCAGTACCCCGGTCGGCAGCCCCAGCAGGACGGTAAACAGCGCCGACAGGCTTACCATATAAAGAGTTTCCAGCGTGCCGTCGTACAGCAGCGGCCACAGCGTATCCCAGCTCATGCTACTGTGCATAGCGGCCTCCCGTTTATGCCGTGGCGTGCAAGAAACGCCTCCTCAGCCCGCGGGTCGTGCAGCAGCTGCTGGCGCAGCCTTGACCAGGGCGCGGTCAGCAGATCGGCGATGCGGCCGCTCTCTACAAGCTCGCCGTGTTCCAGCAGGGCGGCGCCGTCGCAGAGCGCTTTGACCACCTCCAGCTGGTGAGTGATCAGCACAATCGTCAGCTTCAGCTGGCGGTTTATTTCCGCCAGCAGGTCGAGGATCGACGCGGTGGTCTGCGGATCGAGGGCGCTGGTGGCCTCATCGCAGAGCAGCACGCTGGGCCGCGCCGCCAGCGCGCGGGCGATGCCGACGCGCTGCTTCTGCCCGCCTGAGAGCTGCGAAGGATACGCATCCCCCTTATCCTGTAGGCCAACCAGCGCCAGCAGCTCCTCTACCCGCGCCCTGCGGGCCGCCTTTGCAACCCGGCCAATTTCCAGCGGCACGGCAATGTTCTCCGCCACGGTGCGGGCGTGAAGCAGGTTGAAGTGCTGGAAAATCATCCCGGTGCGCTGACGGTACTCGCGCAGAGCGGCGCCATTCATGCCGATGATATCGCACCCGTTCACCAAAATTGCGCCGGACGTTGGCCTCTCCAGCAGATTAAGGCAGCGAATCAGAGTGCTTTTTCCGGCGCCGCTGCGCCCGAGGATGCCGAAGATCGTCCCCGCCGGTATCTGCAGGTTAATCTCTTTCAGCGCCGGCTGGCCCGCGCCGGGGTAGGTTTTATTCAGGCCGATGATCTCAATCACGGCTGCTGCGCTACCGGGATCACCGAACCGCTGTAGGTTTTGCGGATGAATTCCGCCACCTGCGGCGAGGTCAGGTCTTTGGCCAGCGTCTTGATACGCGGGTCGTTGGCCAGCGCAGGCGTGGTGACCAGCAGATTGGCGTAGGGGTTGTTGGCAGCGCTCTCAAGCCCCAGGGCATCTTTCGCCGGCGACAGGCCCGCCTCCAGCGCGTAATTACCGTTAATCACCGCTAAATCCACATCATCAAGCGAGCGGGGCAGCTGGGCGGCTTCAACCTCGAGGATTTTCAGATGCCGGGGATTACCGCTGATGTCTTTCACTGTCGCCAGCGTGGTTGAGGGATCGGTAAATTTACCGTCGAGGGTTATCAGCCCCGCCTTTTGCAGCAGAAACAGCGCCCGGCTCAGGTTGGAGGGGTTGTTCGGTACCGCGACGCTCGCGCCGTCCGGCAGCGACTTGAGGTCCTTATGCCTGCGGGAGTATATGCCCAGCGGCTCAATGTGTACCGAAGCGACGACGGTAAACGTCTTGCCCAGCGCCTGCTCCTGGTCTCTCAGGTAGGGCAGATGCTGGAAGTAATTGGCATCCACATCGCCGTTAGCCAGCAGCTCGTTGGCGTTAACGCCGCTGGTCAGTTCAACCACCTTCAGATCTAAGCTGGGATCGATTTTTTTAACGTAATTCAGTATCTCCGCGTGCGGGACCGGGTCGGCGGCAACCCGCAGAACCTCCGCGTAAGCGCTGCTCCACGCCAGAGAAAGTGACAGGGTAACAAAAAACGGGCGAAACAGGGTCTTATTATGCATAGTGTGGCCTTCAGTTGGGATTAAACGATGGCGCGTGTTCAGCGCGTTCGCGAAAAAGATCCGGGTAGTAGCGGGCGGCAACGTCCGGATGCGAGCGCAGACGCCCCTTCAGGTAGTTCCAGCCGACGTCGCGCAGCAGCGGATTCTCGGGATCGCTATCCGGGCCGCGGGCCTCCTGCGCCAGATCGGCGGGCAGGGCGTAGACCGGGACCACCGCATCGAGCTGCGCGCCGAGGAAAAAGGCTATCGACAGGCGCTCCTGACCGGATGGCGGAGAGACAACGCGGTGTACCGTGGCCCGCAAATAGCCGTTGGTGGCAAGCTCCAGCAGCTCGCCGATATTGACCACAAAGCTGCCCGCCAGCGGCGTCGCATCGGTCCAGCGGCCGGGCTCAACTTCCACCTGCAGTCCCTGCTGCGCGTCCTGCAGCAAAAAGCTGAGAAAGCCGGAGTCTTTGTGGGCGCCGACGCCCTGATTGCTCTCGCCGGCAGACTGGCCCGGATAGCGAATGAGTTTAATGTGTTCATTGGGCCGGTCGCCGTAGAGCCTATCGAAAGCATCAGCCGGCAGGCGCAGCGCCTCGGCGAAGGCCCGCAGCAGCATAAAGCCGACGCCTGCCATACTCTTCTGCCACGTCAGCAAAGCGGGCTTCAGCTCGGGCAGCGCCTGCGGCCATAAATTCGGCCCCTGCAGCCGCTGCCAGCGCGGCGCCCGCTCGCTCAATGGGAGTGCAGGGCGCTCGGCGCCAATATCAAACTGCTCCCGCCAGTCCGGCTGGCCTCGCGTCAGTTCCGACGCCGCGCGGTTATAGCCGCGAAAGTGCGGAGAGTGGATCATCGCTACCTGCTGCTTCTGCGTATCGGGAAGGGCGAAAAACTGCCGCGCCAGGCGCTGAACGGAGCGCTGAAGCCCGGCATCGACGCCGTGGTTAATGAGATAAAAAAAGCCGCTATCGCGGGCAGCGCGGCGAAGATCGGCCAGAAAGGCCGCTTTTTCAGCCGGATTGAGATAGCGGGCAAAATCCAGAACGGGCAGGGCAAGTGCGCTCATGGTGTTCTCCATTAGTAGCTGAAAACAGCTTGCCCGAACCTTTGGTGAAGGCCAAATAACCTTATTTTCTAACCTTTTGCAGGTGCGTATTTTGAGCTTCTGCGATTTTTGGATAAGCAGAATATCTAAGGGCTAATACATCCATATAAAAAATAAGATGCGAGGAAATATGTGCTTTATGTATGGATTTGCCGCCGTAATCACATATTAAAACCAGTCCTTAACCTATGCTTTTACTATCGCACATTTCAGATCAGGGAGCGATCGCAGGCAGCCGGACGACGTACGTAAGCGCTGGCTGTCGCGTTGTTTAATCATGGTCCAGCCAAATCAGCAGCGGTCCACGCGTAAGGAGTGAGATATGAATAGCCCCGATGAAAAAAGCCGTAGCGTAAAAATTGAAAAAACCGAGCAGCAGGAGTTTCGGGAGAGCTTTCCATCGCTTCAGCCGCTGTTTTTAGTGTTGACGGCGATTATATTCGTATTTGCGGTATATATTATTTTTCAAAAGCTCAGCAGCGGCGGCGCGGCGCCCGATGTCGGATTCGCCGTGCTTTGCGCTGCAGGCGCAATGGTGGTCTTCTGCGCCGCCTATGTGTTATTGAAAAATCGCGTAGCCTCCGCCTACCATCACTTTATGCATCACTCTCCACATCACTGATTTCCACGTAGCCTGTAGCGGAGTCCGGAAAGACTCCGCTTTTTTGTATAAGTACAATTCAAGTCAGACCCGAACGGGATGCCTGGGAATACAGCAGAGCCAGTGTAGGAATCAGTCGATATAAACTGATGTGCGTCCTGGGCATGTGGTACGGAAGGAGCAGAGTGAAGAGTGGCTGTTGCAGAACCGCTATCTGCCGCAACACACCCGGGCTGAGATAGAACAAACCGCTGGAACCGAAGCGACAAAGTCGCCGGACATTTTTTCCGATGTTTTGGCGGGTTGGACAAGCCGTGTATGCGCGTCAGTATGCAGTTTGTTGTAGCCAAGGATAACCACAAAACGACGAATTCGGCCTGAATCTATGTTGGTGCGCATAATGTATATTATGTTAAATCAACTAGAATGCATAACGGCTGGATAAGCGCCTCCCTCAACCCACGTCCTGAGTCGTCCCAGCTGGCGCTTCAATTGTACATTTCATCTTTCACTTATTATGGTGTCACTATATTTATAAAATTATCTCTTACAGGGTCTTTTATTTGCGGGTTCCAGGCAATTCCTGTCTGCCAGGTTGTATGTTCCCCCTCCAGAGGTATAAGCCGGACGCCATAAGGAAGAATATGGATAACTCCTGCAGGCAATAAGGCCACACCATTTTTGGTGGCAACAAGAGCCAGAAGAGTCTGGATGTCATCTGCTGGAAAGACTGTCTGGGGAGTGAGTTGACGAAGTGAAAGAAAACGCGATATCTGCTCCGACAGCCCCTCCCCTCTGTCCCTGGATAATTGCAGGAGCTTCCTCGATCCAAGCAGCTCTGCCGCACTGGATAACTCAGTATCACGCTCGTGGGCTACGGCAAGTACTAGCTTTTCTTCTGCCAGAACTTTACTCTCCAGTCGTTCAGGTGCTGGAAGCCGAACAAAACCAGTCTGAAGTTGCCCTTCTGCTAGCTTCTGGAACTGTACTGCCGAGGACATATCATTCAGGGATACTTGTACGTCTGGATACAGGGTGCGGAAAATAGCAACCTTTTCAGGGGCCACGCGGAATGATGAAATACCAAAGCCTACAGTCAGTTTACCCATTATTCCTTGCTGAATGCTGGCCACATCGGCACGGAAATTATCATAGGATTCCAGTACTTCAGAAGCCCGTTGTAGTAACAGTTCTCCTGCAACGGTCAATCTGGCCCCATGACGACCACGTTGAAATAGAGTTATTCCTGATAAAGACTCTAGTGTCTGTATCTGCTTAGTCAATGCCGGTTGAGTGACACATAGTTTTTCAGCCGCCGAGTGGTAACGCTTCAGTTGCGAGAGAGTAACAAATGCACGTAATAACTTAATATCCATTCCATCTAGTTATCAGTTAGTGATAAATTCTGATTATACATGGTTAATACTCTCTGGTGAAATAGTATTCTAATTGTCAGATGAGGAAATATATGATGGAAAAATGTATTCGCGCCGCTACAGTCCAGTTTTGTCACCGGGCCGATGACAAACAGTACAATTTATCGGTCATAGAAAATTTCATTATTCAGGCTCATCGAGAAAATGTACAGCTCCTTGTATTTCCTGAAATGTGCATTACCGGATACTGGCATGTGCCAAATCTCACAACTGAAGCTTTAAATGACCTGGCAGAACGAGTTGAAGACAGTCCATCGTTGTCCAGAATTGTCACTAATGCCGTAAATTATCATATGGCCATAGGTGTAGGTTTCATAGAGAAGGGAAGCGACGGTAAATTATATAATGCTTACGCAGTCTGTATGTCGGATGGTAAGATCCATATACATAGGAAGTTACATGCTTTTGAGCATCCAAACATTTCCAGTGGGAATGATTTTACTGTTTTTGATACGCCTTGGGGGGTGCGTATTGGTATTCTCATTTGCTGGGACAATAATCTTGTTGAGAATGCGCGCATAACAGCATTGCTGGGAGCTGATATTCTTGTCGCCCCACACCAGACAGGTGGAACTAACTCACGAAGCCCATTTGGCATGAAACCTATTGAGGTCAGTCTCTGGGAGAATAGGCATAATGATCCGGAGAGGTTGATGGCTGCTTTTCGTGGAGATAGCGGTCGGGGGTGGCTAATGCGCTGGTTGCCCTCACGGGCACATGACAATGGATTCTTCGTTCTATTCAGCAATGGTGTAGGCCTGGATAACGGAGAAGTCCGTACTGGTAACGCGATGATTATTGATCCTTACGGCAGGATCGTCAGCGAAGCATTTTCATATGAAGATACGATTGTATACGCAGAACTTGATCTTGGGCTGCTTACTATGTCCACCGGACGCAGGTGGATCCACGGACGTCGACCAGAATTGTACGGTATTATGTGTGAATCTCAGGGCTACGAGCGGGATGCCAGAACAGCCAGGTTTTCTGATGAAGATCCCTCTTTTGGCACTGAAAGTGGAAAATTATTTTAGTATCAATAATTAGATTTTGACATAACGAGATTACTAACCTCACAAGCATCTATCAAACAAACGGCCATCGGGCCGTTTGTTATATCTTTTAGCTATCAGTGGTGAGGGTATGCGTAAGGGTCAGAGCCTCTGTGAAGGATCCGACAACTTCATGGGGGATAGTAAATATATATGTCGAGGCAGCTCCTTGGAGTATGATACTCTCTCGGATATCTTTATCAGTAATAATAGTGATTATGGACCGACAATATTCAGACAACAACTGCTGATTGTGCTTCATCCACTCGAAACGGTAGATACGATCTTCCCTTGATTCGTTAAAGGCATTAATGAACACTAAAGTAAAAGGCTGCTTGAAACGAAGTAGATAGAGTAATTCTTTTCCCCATTCCGATGCATAACCAGAATATATCCTTTCCGGAATGAAAACGCAGGCTGGGAAAGAAGAGATATTGTGAAATCTGAATCCAGCAGTGTATTTGTTCATAACGCTCACGTTATACCAGGGGCCAGGATTCTAAAAATCGACAAAAAAAGGTTCCAGTTCCAAATAAAACTTCTGTTGACATTGAATATCCCTGCATACAGTACGTCATATATAGTTTTCACCAGTAGCCAGCCCCGCGGGTTTAATCTAATATTATTGTACTGAATGTGATACAATCAAGTAATTGTCATGGATACATTTAATGAAGAACAAATTTTTACAACCCAGACGGACAGTCCGCATGACATTTTCAGCTATGTTGTTATTGCTTCGGCCTAGCTGTCCTCTACTCTACATAGTACGTTAGTGCTGGCCATATCATTGCGAACACCTTCGCCAGTTCTGGGTTAGTACCTGATAAGGAGTAATTAATAATGCGAATCGACCTCAATCTTCTCTACGCACTTGATGCCCTTCTGGAGGAGGGAAGCGTCGTGGGGGCAGCAAGGAGAATGCACCTCAGCTCACCAACCATGAGCCGGACCCTCGCACGCATCAGGGAAACAACCCAAGATCCTATTCTGGTCCAGTCCGGGCGCGAACTGGTACCAACCCAAAGGGCCCTGGAAATCCGTGCGAGTATTAAACAGGCGATTCAGCAGGCCACCTGTGTTCTTGCACCGCGTCCCCCCGTTGAATTGCAAAACCTAGAGTCACATTTTAACGTTCGGGCGAATGATATCTTTATAGGTACTATGGCAGGAAAACTGGTTGATGCAATGAAGAATGAGATTCCCAGAGCAAGGCTTTGCTTTACGCCTGAAGAAAATGATATCGATGATGAAGCGCTGCGTAGCGACAGGATAGATCTTTTTATTAGTGCATCACGTCAATTAGGAACAGAAATAAGGATACAGCCGCTGTTCTCTACTCGTATAGTTGGAGTTGCAACTGTAGATCATCCCATATTCGAAAATGAAATTACACCTCAACGATTGGTACAGTGGGGACATATCACAATTTCCCGGCGAGGAAAATCCCACGGGCCAATTGATGAGATCCTGTCCGTGCATGCTCTTAAGCGCCGGGTACAGCTGGTAGTTTCTACGCCAGGCAGCGCCCTTCAGGCACTCAATGGCACCGATTTAATTTTACCGGTAGCCGAGCATCTGGCGCGCTCGGTGCAAGGTATGGGCGTGAAAATTCGAATTTTCGATCTGCCTCTTTCTTTACCAGAGATAACCATTACCCAGGCTTGGCATCCTCGCTATCAGAATGATCTTGGCCATCAGTGGTTGCGGCGTACTATACGCGCGCTGGCAGTAAAGACTTTTCCTACACGCTCAAATATTCGATAGTAACCGCAGAGCCAGTCTTTCATTTGCTGCACGGCTGGCGTGCAAAGTATTAACTTTTGTTACTTCGGGCCGAACCCTAGACTTTCTTATCATTAAGGTTAAGCAGGAATTGATAAGCTCATGTCTCAGCGTTACGTGCCCTTAGTCAAGATATTTTCAGGTTGGCAGACAACACTTCTAAGATGCGATCTCGCCACTCCGCAGGCAACCTATGTTCTCCGCGCGACGCTTGCCGCTTGGCTAGCTCTAAGCATCGCTTACTTCCTTGAACTTGAGATGCCTTACTCCGCCGCATCGACTGTTTTGCTGGTTATAAATATGAATCACGGAGCTGTCATCGGTAAAGGCACGTGGAGGGTTATTGGCACCCTTTTCGGCGTGGCTACGGCGTTTATTATGATGTCGGCTTTTGGGCAAATGCCTCTGCTATTTATTCTCAGTTTCAGCGCCTGGTTGGGCCTTTGTGTCGCCGGTATGACGCTGTTGCGGCATTTTCGTGGTTCAGGTGTAGTCGTAGCCGGATATACGGTCGGTCTTGCTACTTACGGTGCAATGGGGCACCCGGAAACAACCTTTGAGCACGCTATCGGTAGGGGATCTACAGTGGTTATCGGAGTGATCTGTCTCTCCTTGGTGACTGCCTTATTGAGTAGTCGTGGAACAGGAAAAAAGTTGACTGCCCATCTAACCGCATTGGTGTCTCGTGCAAGTCGTTCTATTGCAGATAGGCTTACATCGGCACATTATTCAATGCCAATGCTGGAGGTAATGAATGAGATTTACAGTGTTGATGACCTGCTGGCGCTGGCAAAAGCTGAGTCTGAAGATATTGCCCAGCGTGCCGCGGGTGTGCGTCACGCAATGGCCACACTGTTTAGTGCGCTGGTAGGGGGGCCTGTTTCCGGTGGCACGCACAACGTTGCGTTGACGGATATGGAACCAGTGATATTACCTCTGGCGTCTGCCTGGCGACTGGCCAGTCAAGAGCTGGATGGTGGAGCAGCTGGCGTAAAAGCGGCTCAGAATATATTGCAGCATGCGCGAAGAACTCTTATTACAGATATGCGGAGAATGACTTTCTCCAGTGTCCGGCAGACCGCTATCTGCACTATTGCCGCAGATCGCCTACTAGAGCAACTGGATGACTGCCTCGATTCGCTGCTTGGGCTAGCCAGCTTGTACAATGTGCATCCCCCTCGAAAATCAGTGGCTGTGAGATTTCACCGCCCGTACGGGACTGCGATAAGCAATGGACTGCGCGCCATGCTGACCATGCTACTGGCAGGTATTTTCTGGCTTGAATCCGGCTGGAATTATGGAGACATGATGCTGCTCCCGCAATGGATTGTGTTTCTTGGCCCTGAGAAGTGCCGATCCATACCTTTGTGCACTTCATGCAAGGCGTTGTGCACGCCGCCTATCACAACTGAGTGCATCAGAATATGATGTTCAGATTACGCAGGCAGCCTTTTCTGATATTTATTGGTTAATAAAAAACAATCAATATTATTTCTGCGGACCCTCCTGTAAATAGAAGATAAAGAGAAAAATATGTTCAGCGAATTTGCCATTGCAGAGATCTATATGTCCCCATTTTTTATTTATGCATGTATCACGATTCCAGTTTGTTATTTATTGAGGATTGCAATATCACGTAGTGAATTATTAAGGAAAGTATGGCACCCAGCACTTTTTGAATTTGCTTTGTCACTGATAGTGGTTTCGTTATTTACTATGTATTTATAAAATATTGGATATCGCTATGTCAATTACCTTAAATAAAACAATGGGCTTAATCATTACCCTGCTATCCGTTTCTCTAGCGAGTATTTTAGTAGTTATGCTTTGGCATGCTTATGTTATTGCGCCATGGACACGTGACGGCAGGGTTAGCGTCCATGTCATTCGTATTGCTCCTGAAGTATCGGGTACCGTTACTTCAGTCGCAGTGGAGGATAACCAGTTTGTCAGAAAAGGTGATGTACTCTATCGCCTCGATGCAGAACGTTTTCAGCTTGCTATAGCTCAAGCTACGGCACAGGTGACCGCCTGTCGTGAAACACTGCAGCAGAAGAAAGAAGAAGCAACGCGCAGACACGGTCTTGAAGACATCGTCCCGGCGGAGAGTGTCCGCCGGGCTGGGAGAGACGTAGCGATTGCTCTTGCTAAACAGCAACTCTCTCAAACAACCCTTGACATTGCCAAACTAAATCTGCAACGCAGCGTCCTGTATGCCCCTGTTGATGGTTTTGTTAACCACCTTCGCCTACGTAAGGGGGACTATGCTACTGAGGGCGAACCCAACATAACTATCGTTGATAAGGCTAGCTTCTGGATTACCGGTTACTTTGAAGAGACCAAACTCAGGCGTATTCATCAAGGTGACACTGCGCAGATACGTTTGATGGGGTCCAGGGAAATCCTCAGAGGACACGTGGTATCGATCGGGCGAGGTATTGCTGACGATAACGATACTAAGAACGACGACGGACTTCCAGCCGTTAATCCTACCTTTAGTTGGGTGCGATTAGCCCAGCGCATTCCTGTTCATATAGCCATCGACACACACCCTAATGACGTAGTGCTATCGGCTGGTATGACCGCCAGCATTGAGATTACCCCCCCCGGACATATCGAGTCCAGCCGCGGCCGCGTGCTGCGATGGTTATATGCGGTGATGTGAGGAAAATATGCTTCAGAAATTATCTCCTATGACCAGGACCGGCCCTATTTTTATATTCATTCTGCTTTGCGGCTGTGCACCAGTTGGTCCTGACTATCATCCCCATGAGCCCGCTCATCCGCAAAGTTGGTCAGAGCCATTCCCTTCGGTATCAGTAGCCAACAGAGCTCGCTCCATAAGTTGGTGTCAATCCTTGAATGATCCGTTGCTAAATGAACTCATTAAACGGACGCTTGAGAACAATAAGGATCTAGGTATTGCACGCCAGCGACTTATGCAGGCAAGAGCTGAGCGGGATGAGGTCGCTAGCTATTTCGGTCCGCAACTGAGTGCTGGAGCAGGGGCCTCGGTGGAACGTCTGTCACGTGCGCTAGATATCTCAGCAGGTGTCAGGGATACCCGAACCTGGCAACTCGGACTTGACGCCAGCTGGGAACTCGATATTTTTGGCCGCCACCGCCGGGAGTTGGAGTCGGCCGATGCGGAAGTCGAGGCCGTCCAGGAAGAGCAGCGCGCGCTCACGATAAGCCTGCTTGCTGAAGTGGCGAGCGACTATGCTGTATTGCGCACAACTCAGCAGCGGATGACGATCCTTAACGATACTCTTCGCTCTCTTTCCATCACTGAGTCGCTGACCATGAAGGCCAGAGAGCGTGGATTGGGAACTCAGCTTGAAGTCGATCAGGCGCGCTCAGAGCGGGAGATAAATGAAGCCAGGCTGCCGGTATTACTGAGTGATGAATTGCGTATGATTCACGCCCTTGGTGTATTAAGTGGGGGATTTCCTGGTGACTTCCGTAGCCGGCTTTTATTCGGCGGGGCACCACAACTTATGCCCCCTTCCCTGCCAGATAGTCTGCCGTCAGATGTCATACGCCAGAGACCGGATATACGAGTGGCCGAGCGAAAATATGCCGCAGCCAGTGCGAGAATTGGCATCGCAGTCGCTGAACAGTTTCCGCATTTCACCATCTCTTTGGGCGTTGGTAGCAGTGCCAGTTTGCTGCATAACCTTTTCTCAGCAAAAAGTATTGGTCTGCTGTTAGGTGCGAATGTAAACGAGACTGTATACAACAGTGGGCGCACGTCGTCACGTGTGCGAGGTGCTGAGGCTGAAGCCAGGGCCATGGCCCTGACGTACCAAAAGAGCATTCAGCTTGCTTTTCAAGATGTTGAAGATGCTCTGGCAGGACTTCATGCCGAGCAAACCCGCCAGCGCTCTCTGACAGAAGCCGTAGCCGATAGCCAAAGGGCAGAAACGCGTGCAATCCGTCTTTATCAGCGAGGTTTGAGCGGTTGGCTTCCGGTACTTGTCGCTCAGCGCTCTACCTGGGAAGCTCGGGATAAGCTGGCCTTGAGTCAGTTGGCGGAATTTCAGCATACGATTGGGCTTTACAAAGCAATGGGTTCTGGATGGCAAAAACCTGAAAATCCGAGAAATTGATGTTTTCACCTCTGTAATCTCTTTTATCATTAAATCAATGAAGGTAGTCTTATGAAAGTATCTGTAGATAAATTTCGCTTCCATAATATTAGTCGATTTCCAGCATGTATTTTTCGTGATGATATTCTCTACCCTGGATATGCTGATATATGGGAAAAAGAGATGGCCAGTATTTTAACATTCAAACGCCCATTCACTGTTATTTTCAGTAGCAATTTCATCGAAGCAACTAAAGATCGTGCTCAGAGAGGTGTATGGCTTAAGCGCAATCAGGAAGCATTGAGAGAGTACTGTCGAGGGATTATTACCATTATTGAAAACGAGGAAGTTCGTAATGATATTATTAGGCAGGGAGCTGCCTCTACCAAAATATTTAATATCAACCACGAAATAGTCGCCTCTCTTGAGCAGGCAATTACCCTTACACAGCAGTTAGTCGGTGCAATAGATAAAAGTTAGTATTTTCCATCCTTGCGCGGCGCCAAATTTTGGGTGCCGCGCTAAGGAAATTTTTACTTGAAAAAATTTACACTGGTCATTTGGCATAGCCAATCAGAGAGTTATAAAAAACATCAGGATTATACGGTTATCCCCAAGGCAGTTTATAATCCGAATGCACGATTAAATATTCATGGTGTACCGATACAATAATTCAGGAATCCAGGACGCTTTGTTATACGTTGGTAGTAGTCCTGCACAGCATCAAGCTGAGGATGAGCCAACGGTGTACCGAACCATCGATGGACAGACAGACCAATAGACACATCAGCCAAACTAAATTCGCAGCCAGAAACATAGGCTCCCGTCTGCTTGAGTCGCTCGTCCAGAATACACATAAAACGGCTCCAGTTTTGTATCGATTTCAGGACTTGAGATGTATCATCGTACTCCGGAGATCTGCGGACCAAAGACATGAACGCATAGCTCCAGGCACGGTTGAGTTCTGAAGCTTGCCAATCCAGCCATTGATCAACTCGTGCACGAGCCTCTGCAGCATGGGGGTATAGCGAACCATCTCCATAACGATTAGCGAGGTAACGTATGATGGTATTGGACTCCCACAGCACGAACTCGTTATCCAGCAGTACAGGTACCATAGCATTGGGGTTTAGTTCGGTGAATACAAAGCCTGATTGCATCGGCGTCGATGCAGTCAAATCTATATCACATTCTTCATGTTGAAACAGCAAGCCCAATTCGCTACATGCCCAAAGCACTTTACGCACATTGATTGATGATGATCTACCGAGAATTGTTATCATAAAACACCTCATATTGAACTAGCTCAGTAAGTTTGCATTGTGGATTGTTGATACTTGAGCTATATCTCATGTCAGAAAAATAGCAAAGGATAAAGAGATGCTAATAAAAGCATCGCCATACACACGTTGAAAATCCGGAGATACTTTATGTCATTTAACCAGTGACGCAGAGTCGCTCCAAAAGTGACCCATATACTAACACTTGGCGCATTAATAATTGCGAATAAAATCGATAAAGATATTACAGAGTGAATACTCTCTCCCTGAGGTAAATAAGTAGTAATGGCGCCAGTTGCCATAATCCACGCTTTAGGATTAACCCACTGAAATCCTGCTGCTTTCCAGAAGCTAAATGGGCGCGCTGATGATTCAGATATTTTCGATATCGGCAACGCTGTGGCTATATTCCATGCCAAATATATTAAATAAGACGCACCGCATATCCGTAAGGCTGTATATACCTGAGGCCAATTTTCAAACACACGACCAAGACCAGTACCAACGGCAATTACCATTAGAGCAAAACCTATGCTGATGCCAAGAACATGGGGAAGGCTACGTTTAAAACCATAATTCAGACCTGATGCAAGCAGCATAGTGTTATTAGGCCCCGGTGTAATTGAGGTAACAAATGCATAAATAATAAATGCGATCAGAATTTCTGTTGACATGAAATATCCTCCGACCAGCAACCATAGCTCAATGGTTTACCCGCGGTATCTTTTTGCAGTTAAAATATGAATTAATTTTTCACTCGGCTATTCATGGGCAAAGTGATAAAATATTTCATCAGAATATTTCCTGACTTGTTGGGTAAATATCCAAAAGTATCAGTAAGTTATTTAACCAACCTCTTCTTTGTACTTCAGAGATCATCAATATGGAGAAGCTCTTCACGGCGGGTAATAATGCGAGAGACCAATCCATATTCAACTGCTTCAGATGCCGACATCCACAGATCATGTTCAATATCCTCAAGTACCCGCTCTAACGGTTGACCACTTTCCCGAGCAATCACCCGAGCAATGCGTTCTCGCGCTTTAATGATTTCTGCAGCCTGAAGAGCTATATCGCTGGCGGCCCCTCCAGTTCCACCACTTGGCTGATGAATGAGAAAACGCGTCTGCGGTAGGCAGAATCGTCTTTCGCGGGGGGCGCCAAGGTACAGATGCGTGGCTGCGCTTCCTACCCACCCTGTACCTACCATATTGACCGGTGAAGACACAAAACGGGACACATCATGTATTACATCGCCCGACTCAAGATGTCCTCCGGGTGACGATATTATCATTGTAATGGGGGCGTTTGATTCTGCGTCCAGTGTCAGCAGCCTCCGAACAGTCTCAGATGCAATTGCATCTGTGATGTTACCGAACACTAATACCATCCGGGAACGAAAAGCTTTTTCTTCGATAAAAATGCTTTCCTGAGTCTGTATAGACCGGGGTTGAGTTTCATTTTCCAGTGTTATCATCTTAAAAAACTCCTGGGGTCGAATTAGTTACAAGATGAATGAGGTAAAAGCCTTTGTATCTGCATAGCAGGCAGATACTTTGGGCGAACTTTTCAACTATTAACTTCATACCGTACTACCCTATGACTAAATAAGTTTTCGTCTGGAGCGACTAGCAATAGCAGCCGAAAGCAATCCACCAACAAGAGAAACATGCTCCACGGCCCAGAACATGGCTTGTGTAGAATCTGGTTGCGGCATATCCCAAAAACGATGAACCACGACAATTGTTAGCAGTAGGAAAATGCTCAATGCGACCATTCCTACCCAAAGAGCTTTGTCGAGTATGATGAATAGTGAACTGATGAGCAGCAGCAGTGCTGTAACAATGTTGAAAAGCCAGTCAGGATGTAGTCCTGCAGCACGCATTTCGCTCATTCCCCCCTGAAAATCAATCAGTTTTGCCACACCTGATGAAAGAAACACAGTCGCGAGTAAGGTACGCGCTATGATCCATATTCCGTTATGTTCCATTATCGATTCGACTCTCTTCAACACCTTAATTTCTCCAGTTTTCAATGTATTAATAAGTTTCAACTGAACCGAACGGCGCAGAACTGAGCTTGAAACCTGATAAACTCAGTTCTGTTGCTTTTAAACTAATATTAGTGTACTAAATGCATTACAATCAAATTATTGTCATGGATACATTCAATGAAAAACAAGTACAAAATGATTGTTGATAAATACGTTGATTTAATTCGATCCGGCGAGTTGACGGCAGGGACCCGGTTACCTACACACAGGGATCTGGCTGCCAGTAAGCGTATTTCACTGGCTACAGCTACCCGGGTCTATGCTGAGTTGGAGACAATGGGCTTAGTCAGTGGGGAGATCGGACGGGGAACCTTTGTCAGGGAAATATCACTACCTCCTGGGCATGGTATCGATCAGCATGATGTAGCAGCGGGTTTAATTGACCTTAATTTTAATTATCCATCCCTACCTGGACAGGGAGAATTACTTCGTGAAGCTCTCAGACAAATATCTAGTTCTGGCGATATTGAATCGTACTTGCGCTGCCAACCGCATGCCGGGAGGTTATCTGACAGGCAAATTATTGCAGGACATCTTTCGCGTGGTGATTTTGAGCCAAAAGCGGACAACGTAATTATAGTCAATGGAGCTCAGCATGGTTTAACCGTCACAGTAATGGGACTCCTGAGACCGGGGGATGTTGTAGCTGTAGATGCGCTAACATACTCAGGTTTTAAAGTTCTTGGTGCCTTGTATCATTTGGAACTGATACCTATCCCGGTAAAAAACAACGGACCAGATCTTGAGGCCCTACGTCAAATTTGTAAATTAAGACATGTTCGCGCCATATATGTAATGCCCACTTTACATAATCCTCTGGGTTGGGTACTGAGCCATGAGCAACGTAAAGAAATTGTTAATATTGCGCGTTCAAATGATCTGCTAATAATTGAGGATGCTGCGTATCATTATCTGGTTAAAACCCAACCCCCGGCAGTTGCTTTTTTTGCTCCGGAAAGAACCATATACGTCACCGGCTTTTCCAAAAATGTGGCGACAGGGTTGCGGATTGGCGTAATTATCTGTCCAGAGGTTTATCGTCCCGCTCTTGAAAGAGCAGTAAGAGCAACAACATGGAATACACCATCTCTTATCGTATCACTGGTCTGCAATTGGATTCAGGACGGGACTGTGTCACGGTTTGAAACGCTGAAAAGGCGTGATGCACGTGAGCGACAGAGGATACTAAAAGAAACGCTTGGACACATGACCTGTATATCACATCCTGATTCGTATTTTGCATGGATCCCTCTCCCGGAAGATATGAGGGCTGACAACGTTGTTAAAGTATTAATGGAAAATAATATTTCGGTTTCAACTGCCGAACCATTTTGTATTTCTCAGAATGTACCTCAAGCTATACGGCTTGCGCTAGGATCCGTCAGTTATGAAAATTTGCATAAAGCCCTGCAGAAGGTCAGAAATTTGATTTAATTATCGACGAGAGCGCTCTCCGGTCGCCATTCAGTAATGAAAAAATGAGGATCCTTGCCCCTGCTCGTGAATGCTTCTATCATACAATTTCTTCGTTCTCTATAAGAGTTAATTCATAATTTTAGCGGCCGTTTTTTCGGCTGCCCAACTTCACCGCGGTTATAGTCCTTTATAACAATGCCTGGCACATCTGCCGCCATCCTACTATGGTGATCGCAACCCGATTTACCAGACGCAGGAAAACCATGGCAAACAAACAACCTGTTCCCCTACCCGCTCAGGCTACCGACGGCGGCTCGGTAGTGGTTCGCGGTGCCCGCGAGCACAATCTTAAAAATGTTAACGTCGCTATACCGCGCAACGCGCTGGTTGTGTTTTCCGGCGTGTCGGGTTCCGGCAAGTCATCGCTGGCGTTTGGCACTCTCTATGCCGAGGCGCAGCGGCGCTACTTTGAATCGGTAGCACCCTATGCCCGCCGGCTTATCGATCAGGCCGGCGTGCCCGACGTTGACGCCATTGATGGGCTACCGCCGGCGGTTGCACTGCAGCAGCAGCGCGGCGCCAGCAATACGCGCTCGTCGGTGGGCAGCGTGACCACGCTTTCAAGCCTGGTGCGGATGATGTACTCCCGGGCTGGCGCCTATCCGCCGGGCCAGCCGATGCTCTATGCCGAGGACTTTTCGCCCAATACGCCCCAGGGGGCCTGCCCGTCCTGCCACGGCCTGGGCCATATGTATGACGTGACCGAAGCGCTGATGGTGCCCGATCCGACCCTCAGCATCCGCGATAAGGCGATCGCCTCCTGGCCTCCGGCCTGGCAGGGACAAAATCTGCGCGATATCCTGGTCTCGCTGGGCTATGACGTTGATACGCCCTGGCAGGCGCTGCCGGAGAAGGATCGGCGCTGGATCCTGTTCACCGAAGAAACGCCGACGGTGCCGGTCTATCCCGGGCTGACGCCGGCGGAGACGCGCGAAGCTATCGAGAAAAAGATGACGCCGGGCTATATGGGCACCTTTACCGGTGCGCGCCGCTATGTGCTGCACACGTTTGCCACCACGCAAAGCGCGCTGATGCGCAAGCGGGTCTCCCGCTTTATGGAAGGCAGGCCGTGCCCCGTCTGCCGCGGAAAAAGGCTTAAGCCGGAATCGCTGGCGGTCACCTTCGCCGGGATCGACATAAGCGAATTTATGGCGCTGCCCGTCAGCCGACTGGCTGAGCTGCTGCTGCCGGTCTCGCGGGGCGATTTCAGCGCCCATCGCGGCGGCGCGGAAACGGATAGCGATGTTACCCGCCGCGACCGCGCCGGACGCGCGAGCAGCGGTAAAGCCAGCCACGCCGCGACGCCGGACGTGCGGCGCACGTCCGCGCTCTCGCAAGAGAAGCAGCTGGCCGCAGCCCAGCTGGCCAGAGGCATTCTCGCAAGGCTGGATCAGCTGCAAAAGCTGGGGCTGGGGTATCTCTCCCTTGACCGGGCCACGCCAACCCTCTCTGCCGGCGAACTGCAGCGGCTGCGACTCGCCACCCAGCTCAGCGCCATGCTGTTTGGCGTGGTCTACGTGCTTGATGAGCCTTCGGCTGGCCTGCATCCCGCCGACAGCGACGCGCTTTACGATGCGCTGGAGGGGCTGCGGGACGCCGGCAATTCGGTGTTTGTCGTTGAGCACGATCTCGCGCTGATGCGCCGCGCGCAGTGGCTGGTCGACGTCGGCCCGGCGGCGGGCGAAGGCGGCGGCCGCGTCCTGTATAGCGGCGAGCCGGAGGGGCTGAAAGCCGTGCCGGACTCGGTGACCGCGCAGTATCTGTTTGATGAAGTCAGGCCGCCGCGCACGACCGGCCGGCAGCCGATCGGCTGGCTGCAGCTGCGGAATATTCACCGGCACAATCTTCGGGGCGTTGATGCCGATATTGCGCTGGGCGTGCTGACGGCGGTCACCGGGATTTCCGGCTCCGGTAAGTCGAGTCTCTTCGCCCAGGCGCTGCCGGAACTGGTGCTTTCCGCCCTGGGCCAGGAGCCCGCAGAGTCGCCGACGGAAGGCTCCGACTCCGGAGAGCCGTCGGTGCTGGAAAAAACCGTCGGTGCCCTGGGCGGCGATACCGGCACGATAAAGCGGCTGGTTCAGATCGATCAGAAACCGATCGGCCGCACGCCGCGCTCTAATCTGGCTACCTATACCGGACTGTTTGACCACGTGCGCAAGCTGTTTGCCGCCACGCCGGAGGCGAAAAGCCGCCGCTACGATGCCGGCCAGTTCTCGTTCAACGTGGCCAAAGGCCGCTGCCCGACCTGTGAAGGCGAAGGTTTCGTTAGCGTCGAGCTGCTGTTTATGCCCAGCGTCTATGCGCCCTGCCCGACCTGCCGCGGCGCGCGCTACAACGAGGAGACGCTCAGTATCCGCTGGCGCGGGCAAAACATCGCGCAGGTCCTGCACATGACGGTCGATGAGGCTCTGGCGTTTTTTGCTGACGAGGAGCCCGCGGCCCGCCCGCTTCGCCTGCTGGCGGAAATCGGCCTCGGCTATCTGCGCCTCGGCCAGCCCGCCACCGAGCTCTCCGGCGGCGAGGCGCAGCGGATTAAACTGGCCACCGAACTCCAGCGCGCCCAGCGCGGCCACGCGCTGTATATTTTCGACGAGCCGACCACCGGTCTGCACGCCGCGGACGCGGACAGGCTGCTGGCTCAGCTGCAGCGGCTGGTTGATGCCGGCAATACGGTGGTCATGATCGAGCACGATATGCGCTCGGTGATTCAGGCGGATCGCATTATGGATATCGGCCCCGGCGCGGGTCTGGACGGCGGCAGAGTGGTCGCCGCCGGTACGCCGGAGCAGGTGGCGCAGGTCGCTGAGAGCCGCACCGCCCGCTATATTGCCAGGGAACTGAAGGCGTGAGAATTACAGCGTGACGGAAAGCCGCAGCGCCAGTGCGGCCAGCGTGACGAACAGCACGGGCAGCGTCATGATAATGCCCGTGCGGAAATAGTAGCCCCAGGTGATGGTCATATTTTTCCGCGACAGGACGTGCAGCCACAGCAAGGTGGCCAGGCTGCCGATGGGAGTTATTTTGGGTCCCAGATCGCAGCCAATAACGTTGGCGTAGATCATCGCTTCTTTGATGACGCCGGAAGCCGTACTGCCGTCAATGGATAAGGCGCCAACCAGCACCGTGGGCATGTTGTTCATAACGGACGACAGAAAAGCCGTCAGAAAACCGGTGCCAAAGGTGGCGGCCAACAGGCCCTTTTCCGCCAGCACATTCAGCACGTCAGAGAGAAACTCCGTCAGTCCGGCATTGCGAAGGCCATAAACCACCAGGTACATCCCCAGCGAGAAAATGACGATTTGCCACGGCGCGCCGCGCAGGACTTTACCCGTATCAATCGTCCGCCCCATTTTTGCCACCGCAAACAGGATAACCGCCGCCGCGGCAGCGATCGCGCTGACCGGGATCCCCAGCGGCTCCAGAATAAAAAAACCGGCAAGCAGAACCGCAAGCACTATCCAGCCGGCCCTGAAGGTTGCGGGATCTTTAATCGCGCTGGACGGCGTCTTCAGCAGCGCAGCGTCATAGGTCGCGGGAATGTCCCTGCGGAAGAAAAGGTGCAGCATCGCCAGAGTCGTTACGATAGCGGCGAGATCTACCGGGACCATCACCGAGGCGTATTGCGTAAAGCCGAGGCTGAAAAAATCAGCGGAAACGATGTTAACCAAGTTGGAAACGATAAGCGGCAGGCTGGCGGTATCGGCAATAAACCCGGCGGCCATCACGAAGGCCAGAGTGGTACTTTTGCTGAAGCCAAGCGCGAGCAGCATGGCAATGACGATCGGCGTCAGAATAAGCGCCGCGCCGTCATTGGCAAAAAGCGCGGCAACAGCGGCGCCGAGCAGGACTATCCAGGTAAAGAGCAAACGCCCTCGCCCGTTTCCCCAACGCGCAACGTGCAGAGCCGCCCATTCGAAAAAGCCTGACTCATCGAGCAGCAAGCTGATGATAATCACGGCAATAAATGTTGCCGTCGCGTTCCAGACAATGTTCCAGACCACCGGAATATCGCCGATATGTATAACGCCGCTGGCGAGCGCCAGCGCGGCACCAATGCTGGCGCTCCAGCCGATGCTCAGCCCTTTAGGCTGCCAGATGATCAGAATAAGCGTCAGTAAAAAGATAATCCCTGCCAATACCATCTCAGGCCCCAATAGAATAGATATGATTAAGAGAATATGTTCGTGCGTTTTTTAACAGGATGACGATGAGGATGCTGACAGCCACCGGCGAACATCTTCACGCATACACTGCCAGGCAATCGTGATATTCTCTGCCGCCCATGCGGGCATATGCGGCGACAGCCGGTAGTAGATCCACTTCCCTTCCCGACGGTCAAGAACAAGCCCCGCCCCGCGAAGAATCGCCATATGCCGCGATATTTTGGGCTGGGATTGGGATGTCGCTTCGCAGATGTCGCAGACGCACAGTTCCCCCGCTTCTCTGAGCAGCATAATGATGGCCAGTCGGGTTTCATCCGAGAGAATTTTAAACAGTTGAACGGGCTGTAGCATGGTTAACCTCGATTCGTCCGAAGACACATATGCTAAAGCATATGTATTGATTTTTGAACCACCGATTGCAAATGGAGATAAAAGGACGTCTCAGCGCCAGTCGATGCCTGTATCGATCTGCAAATGGGCATACGGCCCGGGCGGTCATCAGGAGAGATTGCGATATCCGCGTTTCCCGGATATCGCGTGAGGTATTAACAGCGGCCTTTATGCCCGGTGTGGCAATGACGCCTTGCCAGAAAAAGGTCGAGCACAAGGCTAGAAGTGATGTTTATGCAGGTTAATATGTATGTTGTAACTAATAGGAGATTTCTTTTTCCGCCTTAAGCGGCGCAAATCCTTCGCCGGGCGCCACTTTATGTCCTGCCGCCGCCAGCGAAATGCGCGAGGTTTCCGGCAGCGACAGCCCGCCGATCAGGGCCATTACTGCTACCGCGCCGAGATACCAGGCCGGTGACACGCTGCTGCCGGTATAGCTAATCAGCCACGTCGCGACCAGCGGCGCGGTGCCGCCGAAGATGGTATAAGCGACGTTGTAGGTAATAGCCGATGCCGTATAGCGGGCGCGGGTCGGAAACACCTCGGAGAGCAGCGTGGCGGTCACTACGCCGGAAAGCACTGCCCCGACCGCCAGCATCAGATCCCCGGCGATGGCGGCCCACAGATGCCCTGACCCGGCCAGTCGCCAGGCCGGATAAACGCTGACGATAGCCCACAGCGCGGTCAGGGCCATCGTTTTGCGGCGGCCGATGCGATCGCAGAGCAGCCCGGCGGGCGGACAGAGGGCGGCGGCAAACAGCAGCGCCACGGTGGACACCAGCAGCGCGGACGCCCGGCTGAAGCCCGCCTCGGTTTGCAGGAAGGTTGAAAAGAAGGTAGTGAACATATAGAACGACAGCGCAGTCAGCGCGATAAAAGCTCCCAGCCGCAGGATATTGCCGCCCTGCTGGCGCACTGTTTCAGCAAACGGAGCGTGAGGCACACCGTCCGATTCGGCCAGCGCGGCGCGAAAGGCCGGTGTCTCTTCCATGCGCAGGCGCAGGTAAACCCCGATCAGGCCGAGCGGCGCGGCGACAAGGAACGGAATACGCCAGCCCCACAGCCCCATCTGCGCCGGACTCAGCGCGGCGTCGAGGCCAAACACCATCACCGCCGCCGCCGCGAAGGCGGTAAAAGTCGAAACCGGCAGAAAGCTGCCGTACCAGGCGCGGCGGTTATCCGGCGAGTGCTCCATCACATAGGCGCAGGCGCCGGCGTATTCGCCTCCGGCAGAAAAGCCCTGTACGCAGCGGGCAAGGGTCAGCAGCAGCGGGGCCGCGACGCCTATCTGATGATAGTCCGGCAGCAGGCCAATAACCGTGGTTGAGGCGGCCATCAGCAGAACGGTAACCGATAAGATACGCTTGCGGCCGAACTTGTCGCCGAGCATACCGAACACCACGCCGCCCAGCGGACGCAGGGCGAAGGCAACGGCAAAAACGGCAAAGGTTTGCAGCAGCGCCGCCTGCGGCAGACTCTGCGAAAAAAACTGCGCGGCGATAACCGTCGCCAGAAAGCCGTAAACGGCAAAATCAAACCATTCGACAAAATTACCTACTGCCGCCGCGGCAGCGACTTTACGAAGCGTGACCGGCGGAACGGAATGCGGGTTAAGCATAGACATGCCTCCTGCTAAAAGGATGCGAATAGATCGGCGGAACGCCATTATCGGTGCAGATAAAGCGTTGCATAAATATATACTGCGATCAATGCGGGGTATTTTTTATTGCGGAATTCGGCTGGTTTTAAGCTTAATTATTTATTTAAATAACCATATAAATCATCAGGTTGGTTTTTACTCATATTTTTTATTTATCGGCAAATTCTGTTTTCGCCTGTCGTTTTCAGATATCGATGCGTCGTTCCGGAAAATCAAACCGGTTTTGTAAAAGCGTAAAGTGGATAATACATTCTGCATATTATTCCGACGGCGCAGCAAATTTGCACGGCCGCCGGAATAATAGTTGCGCATTACGCCGAAATAAATACCAGTACCCTGCCCGCCTCCTGCGCCAGGGTAAGCGTCTCGCTCAAAATCCGGCTTTCATTGCTGAACAGCTCCCGAAAGCGCATCGCCGCCAGCGCGGGCGGAATTGACACCCGGGCGCTTCCCCACAGCGCTTCGCCCGCGGGCAGCCCCCCGGCGACGGCGCTAAGCGCCAGGCGCGGCGCCACCACGATAATGACGCCCTCCCCGCCGGTGCGGGCATAGGCAATCACCCGCCCCTCATCGTCGTCCTCCGCCTTCAGCGGCAGCCAGTCGCCGTGGCGCAGCAGCCCCGAAAAGCGCGGGCGCAGGCGCAGCAGTCCGGCGGTGACAAACTGCTTCAGCCGGCCGTCACGCCACGCGCGCTCGTCGTGAAACAGCGCCGGACTGCCGGCCGCGAGATCGCTTGCCAGGGCGGCAAAGTCCGGCTCCCGGCGGTTGTCGGGATCCACCAGGCTGAAGTTGAGCCCTTCGCTCCCCTGATAGATATCCGGCACGCCCGGCGCGGTCAGCTTAATCACCGTCTGGGTCAGGCCGTTGAGCAGCCCGGCGCGGATAAACGGCTGCAGCCCGTCGCTGAAGTCCTGCAAAAACGCCGCGTTATCCGGCGACAGCAGGTGGCGGGCGTAGTCCAGCACCGTATTCTCGTAGGCCTCATTGCTGTCTATCCAGTCGGTGCGCTGCTTGGCCTCGCGCAGGGCCTTCTCCACGAAGCCGGTAAAGCGCGCCTCCAGCATTTTCAGCGCCGCCGCATCGTCCGGCGCCATCGCTGCGGGCCAGACGCCCGCCAGCGCCTGGTAGAGCATCCAGGTGTCGGCTCCGTTTGGCGCGGTGCCGTCATTCAGGAAACGTACCTGAGTCTGGTTCATCTGCCGCCAGCGGGCGAGATTTTCGGCCCACAGCGACGGCGCCTCGGTCAGCGCGTAGAGCCGGGCCCGGGCGTCCTCCCCGCGCTTGGTGTCGTGGGTCGAAGTGCCGAGCAGCGCGTCCGGCTGGCGGGCCAGGCGGATCCGCATCTCCTGATGAAAGCGGGCGATGCCGAAGCCGCGCGGCAGCGGCTCGGCGCCCACCTCATTAAGGGCCAGATCGACGTTGTGGCGAAAGAACAGCGTATCTTCGACCGATTTGGCCATCAGCGGCCCGGTCAGCTGCTGGAAGCGGGTGCGAAACTGCCCCGCCTCCTGCCGGCAATTTTCCGGCAGATTGCCGCTGAGAATAGCAACGATAAACCCGAGGGCCGCGGGATCGGCGTCAACCCCGGCGGCCACCCGCGCCAGCAGCGCGGTATCGCTGCGGGTCAGCCCCGCCGCCGTGCCGTAGGTGCGGTAAACCGGGAAAGCGATCAGCAGCTCACGCAGAGCATGGCGCAGCGCGTCGGCGTCAATTTGCTCGCCGCCGCTTTCGGCAATCCCGGCGGCCAGCCGCAGCAGCGTCGTAAACTCGCCCTCGAAATTGCGGTCGGTCATCAGCCCCTTGGCGTCCCGCAGCGCATCGCGGCGGTCGGGCGCGCTGCCGGTCGCCTCGTCGTGGACCTGCTCCAGCCGGGTGATGCCGTCGTCATCGACCAGCACTTCCGCGAGGGTGGCGATAAACTCATAGCCGGTGGTGCCCGACACCGGCCAGTCGTCGGGCAGCTGCTCGCCTTTGGCGAGGATCTTCTCGACGGTGATGTAGCATTCCGGCCCGGCCTCGCGCCGGAGGCGCTGCAGGTAGCCGAGCGGGTCCGCCAGGCCATCGACGTGGTCAATGCGCAGGCCGTCAACCGCCCCGGAGTGCACCAGGTCGAGGATCAGGCGATGGGTGGCGTCAAACACCGCCTCATCTTCAACGCGCACGCCCACCAGGCCGGTAATTTCGAAAAAGCGCCGCCAGGAGAGCCGCTTCGGCGCTTCGCGCCACGACATCAGCCGCCAGCTCTGCGCCTCGTGCAGCGCGGTAATCTCCTTTGCGTCCGCCCCGGCCAGCAGCTGCGCTTCCCTGCCCGCCCAGCTGTCGGGATTGAGCGGATAGCGGGTATCGAAGTAGTTCAGCACCGGTTTGCCGGTCGCCGGATCGGCTTCCAGGGTCAGCGCCCCGCGCGCCAGTTCGGCTTCAAAGGTGTCGCCGAGAAACGGCAGCGTCAGCGGCCGCGTCCAGTCGATATCAAAATAGTCCGCGTAGCGGCTTTGCCTGCCGTGTTCGATAACGTCCCGCCACCAGCGGTTTTCCAGCGAGGTGGACATGTGGTTGGGTACGATATCAAGAATAATGCCGATCCCCTCGGCGCGCAGAGCCGCGGCCATGCGCTCGAAGCCCGCCCGGCCTCCGATGGCCGGCTCTATCTCATTGGGATCGGTGATGTCGTAGCCGTGGGTCGACTCCGCCGCCGCGGTAAAGATCGGCGAGGCATAAAGATGGCTGATGCCGAGACTTTTCAGATACGGCGCCAGCGCCGCCGTTCGGTCAAAGGTCATGCCGTTGCGAAACTGAATACGGTAGGTGGCGAGCGGGATCATAGGGCATTATCTCCATCAGCAAGGCAAACAATAATCGCGCCCTGCGCATCCTGCGCGCGGGACCAGCGGAACAGAACCTCGCCGGGCAGATCCGGCAGCGCGTCGCTATCGAGATTGAGCGCAAGTGACAGCGTCACGTTATCAAAGCGCCACTGCACCGCCACCGCGCGATCTTCGGCCTGCAGTACGCGCCCCTTGGCCATAGCGCTGCGGGCAATCAGCGGCGCAATCCGCCGCTGGCGCAGGGCGATCAGCGCCCTGACTAGCGCCAGCCACGCCTGCCCGTCGGCGCTTTCCATCCGCTGCCAGTCCAGCTTCGAGCGCCGGAACGTCTCCAGGTCGTTCGGATCGGGCACCGCGTCGCCGTGGCCCGCGTGGCCGGCAAACTCTTTCGCCCGCCCTTCGCGCACCGCCTTCGCCAGCTCGCCGTGAAAGTCGGTAAAGAACAGGAATGGCCGCGTCTCGCCGTACTCCTCGCCCATAAACAGCAGCGGTACGTGCGGGGAAAGCAGCAGCGCCGCCTGCAGAATGCGGGTGGCGTCCGCCCCGGCGAGGGCAATCAGCCGCTCGCCCTGCGCGCGGTTGCCGGTCTGATCGTGGTTCTGAATAAAATCGACAAAAAAGGACGGCGGCTGGCCGAGGCACGGCACGCCCCTCGGTTCGCCCGTCTGCGGCGACACCTCGCCCTGATAGGCAAAGCCCTCCGCCATCGCGCGGGCCAGCTTTTCCCCCGGACGATCGGCAAAGTCCTGATAGTAGCCGTGGGTTTCGCCGGTGGCGAAGACGTGGGCCGCATTGTGATAGTCATCGTTCCATTCGCCGGTAAACAGCGGTGCGTTACCGTCCTCATCGCGCGGATGCAGGAAAATCACGTTGCGGCTGTCTTCCGTGGTCAGGTGAACATGCCTGTCCGGCAGGTGTTGGCGGATCCGCTGCGCGATCTCCACCAGCACGTGGGCATCGGGATCGTCTTCGATCTGGTCGATGGCGTCAAAGCGCAGCCCGTCGAGGCGATATTCGCTCAGCCAGAACAGCGGCGCGTCGCGAATATAGTCCCGCACCGCCGGGTTTTGATAGGCAATGCCGTTGCCCCAGGGCGTCATGCGCGCGCTGTCGAAGAAGCCCGGCGACAGCGTCGGAAGATAGTTCCCCTCCGGCCCGAAATGGTTCAGCACAATATCGAGCACTACCGACATGCCGAGCACGTGGGCGGCGTCGATAAACGCGTGAAAATCCCCCGGCGTGCCGTAGGCCGAATGCACCGCGTAGAGCAGCACGCCGTCATAGCCCCAGCCGCGGCTGCCGCCGAACTGGGCCACCGGCATCACCTCCAGCTGGGTGATGCCGATCCCGGCAAGGTAAGGCAGCCGCTCCATAGCGGCCCGCAGCGTCCCCTCCGGCGTGAAGGTGCCGATATGCAGCTCATAGATAACCGTCTCCTCCCAGGGCCGCCCGCGCCAGGCGGTTTGCCGGTGCGGATAGCGCCGGGGATCGATGACCAGGGAGGGACCGTTAACGCCATCCCCCTGCGCCCTGGAGGCGGGATCGGCAACCGCCGTCCCGTCCGCCAGCAAAAACTGGTATTCGTCGCCGTGGGCCACGTCCGCCGCCTCAATCTCAAACCAGCCGTCCGGCGAGCGGGTCATCGCCAGCTCCCGCCCGGCGAGGCGCAGCGTCAGGCTGGCCTGCCCCTCGGCCCAGACGCGAAAGCGCACCGCGTTATCGGCAATAAACTCGGCGCCCCAGCGCTTGTGAAAGGTGTTGTTTTCCATACATTGACCTCTGTTGTGCCACGGCCGCCCCGGCCGGAAATTCAAGCTTAGCCCAGCCAGCGGCGCGCGCTGTAAAAGCCGGTTTTTCCGGCGCTTTTGAGCGCGTTGTCTATCATTACTAGACTTTTCTTAACCCGGATGGCCCATGCAGATTCGTAACGGACGTACATCAGACTTTTCCCGCCTTGAGCGCTGTGATTTTTCATTTACCGTCAACCGCGTGGCCAGAGGCCCGTTTATCGACGGCGATCTGCAGATAGAGGCCGTCGCCGAGCCGTGGCTAAAAATCTATGAGCTGGATATTCAGACCCTGGAAAACCACTGCGCCGATCCGCAGAGGCTGTTTCTGATAGCCGAAACCGCCGGCGGCGACATCGCCGGCTTTATCACCGCGTCGCAGAGCTGGAATCAGTTTATTACCATCGACTACATCGCTATCGACAGCAGCAAACGCCGCAGCGGCGCGGCCAGGATGCTGATGGGCGAAGCCCGCCGCTGGGCCTGCACCACCGAGGCGGCGGGCCTGCGGCTGGAAACGCAGAACGTCAACGTCTCCGCCTGCCTGTTCTACCGCAGCTGCGGATTCTCTCTCGGCGGCTATGACCGCTATCGCTATAACGCCCTGCCGGAAAAAGAGGAGGTTGCCCTTTTCTGGTACTACATGCTCGACGGGCGTCCGGCGATGTCGCATTCAGAACAACGATAAGAATTACCTATGTCGCTTTCAGATCAGCCATAAGCAGAACGTTCGCCTAGACTGTGGAAACAGAACGTAAGCCGTGTTCTGTTCCTGAAATTCTGACCAGACAATTCGGAGCGACTATGAACAGAGGCGTTGTATACCAGGGGCCGGGCAAAGTAGAAGTCATGGACATTGATGACCCTAAATTTGCCAGCCCGTCCGGCAAGAAGATAGACCACGCGGTGATCCTCAAGGTGCTGTCGACCAACATCTGCGGCTCAGACCAGCACATGGTGCGCGGACGTACCACCGCCCCGGCGGGGATGGTGCTGGGGCACGAAATTACCGGCGAAATCATCGAAAAAGGCTCCGACGTCGAGATGCTGGAGGTCGGCGATATTGTCTCCGTGCCGTTCAACGTCGCCTGCGGACGCTGCCGCTGCTGCCGCGAGCAGGACACCGGCGTCTGCCTGACCGTTAACCCGGCGCGGGCGGGCGGCGCCTTCGGCTATGTGGACATGGGCGGCTGGGTCGGCGGCCAGGCCAAGTACGTGATGGTTCCCTACGCCGACTTTAACCTGCTCAAATTCCCCGACCGCGACCGGGCGATGGAGAAGATCCTCGATCTGACCATGTTGTCCGATATTCTGCCCACCGGCTTTCACGGCGCCGTCAGCGCGGGCGTCGGCATCGGCTCGGTCACCTACGTGGCGGGCGCCGGACCGGTCGGCCTGGCCGCTGCCGCCTCGGCGCAAATCCTCGGCTCGGCAGTGGTAATGATCGGCGACTTCAACAAGGAGCGCCTGGCCCACGCCGAAAAAATGGGCTTCGTGCCGATTGACCTCGGCAAACACGACAGGCTCGGGGAGATGATTGCCGACGTGGTCGGCGTACCGGAAGTTGACGCCGCCATTGACGCGGTCGGCTTTGAGGCCCGCGGCCACTCCGGCAAGGAGCAGCCTGCGGTGGTGCTCAACCAGATGATGGAGATCACCCGCGTGGCGGGCGGCATCGGCATTCCGGGGCTCTACGTCACCGACGATCCGGGCGCCAAAGAGAAGGCCGCCCGCGAAGGCTCCCTGAGCCTCAAGTTCGGCCTCGGCTGGTCGAAGGCCCAGAGTTTCCACACCGGGCAAACGCCGGTGCTGCGCTACAACCGCCAGCTGATGAACGCCATTCTTCACGGCCGCCTGCCGATCGCCAGCATCGTTAACGCGAAGGTGATCCCGCTGGAGAGCGCGGCGGAGGGCTACGCCCGGTTTGATTCAGGGGTTGCCGCCAAGTATGTGCTGGATCCGCACGGATTGCTCGGCTGACATGTTGCTGCGCAAACCTCGCAGCAATGAGGTTTGCGCTTCTCACTCATTTCCCGGCGTATACGTCGTAGCTGAAATAGTGCCCGGCCAGTTTTTGATAACTTCCGTCTGCGCGTATTTTAGCGATCGCCTCGTTCAGCGCGGCGCGCAGCGCCTCATCCTCTTTGCGAAGGCCAATGGCCACGCCTGCGCTAAAGAGCTTGTCATCCTGGAGCGCTCCGCCGACAAAAGCGTACTCCTTGCCCTGCGGTTTTTGTAAAAAGCCGTAGTCCGCCATCATGCCGGAGAGCACGGCGCCATCGATGCGCCCGGACTCCAGATCGCGAACCACGCTGTCGGCGCCCTGGTAAGATACAACGTTAACGCCCTGCCCGCGCCAGTGCTCATTCGCGTAGGTTTCCTGGGCCGAACCCTGCTCCACACCGATGGTTTTACCTTTCAGCTGTTCAACACCGTTTCCGCTGAGGGTATTTTTCCGCGCGACGAGGAAGGTCAGCCCGCTGTAGAGCTTATCGCTAAAGGCAACCTGCTGTTTGCGCTTGTCGGTGATGTACATTCCGGAAAGAATGGCGTCAAATTTGCGCGCCTTCAGCGCCGGAATGATGCCATCAAAGTTGCTTTCCACCCATACGCACTGGGCGTTGAGCTGCTTACAGATAGCGTTCCCGAGGTCGATATCAAATCCCCGGAGGGTGCCCTGCGCATCTTTCCATTCAAAGGGGGCAAAGCTCGGGTCGACGCCAAAGCGGATTTGCTTTAGTTCATTAGCCAGTGTCGGTGCGGAGGCCATCAACGCCATCCATAGCACAAGGGATTTCTTCATGATTTAGCTCCACAGATTAACAGCAATGTTTTTCAACCAGGCGAACGAAAAGCGTTGCCCCGATGCTGATGATATCGTCATTAAAGTCGTAGCCCGGATTGTGAACCATGCAACTGCCTTTACCCGCTTCGCCGTTACCCAGCAAGAAGTAGCACCCCGGTCGCTCACGCAGCATAAAGGCAAAATCTTCACTCGCATTCATCGGTGAAATGGTCTCCAGCACGCCGTCGCGGCCAAACACCTCCAGCGCCAGTTCGCGGGCAAAGTCGGTCTCCGCCTCACTGTTGGTTAATACCGGATAGGAGTCGTAGACCTCAACCTGGCTGGTCGCGTCGTAGCTTTTTACCGTCAAATCCGCCAGCTCGTGAATGCGCCGGATGAGCAGGTCGCGGATCTCAGGCTTCATCGCCCTTACGCTCAGCTCCATCTCCACGCTCTCGGGGATCACGTTCGAGGCGATGCCGGCGTGGAATGTGCCAACGCTAACGACGGCCGTTTCACCCGGCGGCACGTTTCGCGAGACAATGCTTTGTAAGCCCATCACCAGGGCCGCGCCTGCCACTATCGGATCGATGGTGCGCTCAGGATGTGCCCCGTGTCCGCCGTAACCGGTGATAGTGATTTTGACGGTGTCCGCCGAGGCCATGAAATTCCCGGCATAGAATCCTAATCGACCGGCCGGCAAACCGGGCATATTGTGCAACCCAAAAATGCGATCGCAGGGAAAGCGGGTGAAAAGCCCCTCTTTAACCATCAAATCGGCCCCGCCAAAAGCCTCTTCGGCCGGTTGAAAAATAAGATGCACGGTGCCGTTGAACCGGCAGGCATCCGAGGCAAGATATTTGGCCGCCGCCAGCAGGATGGTGGTATGGCCGTCGTGCCCGCAGGCGTGCATTTTACCTGCCGTCCTGCTGGCCCAGGGAAGACCGGTCGTTTCAACAATCGGCAGCGCATCCATGTCCGCGCGCAGTCCAATGGTTCTGGCGGAATCGCCTTTCGTCAGGGTGCCGACCACACCGGTTTTCCCCAACCCACGGGTCACCGCGTACCCCCATCCTGCCAGCTTGTCTGCCACCAGCGCACTGGTGTTAAACTCCTCAAGGCTCAGCTCCGGATTAGCGTGCAAATGGCGCCGAATGGCGATCATTTCATCTTCAGCGGCTTTAATCTCGGGGATTGCGAAATCACTCATCGGCTCTACAACCTTATTTATTGTTGTGGTAACGAAAGATCCAGCAGAGCATTGGTCCGCTACCTTGCTGAAACTGTACATAAAATAAACATGACAATGTAATGTCTGCTGTCATTTGTCAAGGATACGACCGGGCCATCGCGGCGCGCGGGCAGCGGCCAATCGCGTCACATACTCTCCCGCTCGGCCGGAGGAAACGGCGGCAGCCCGGCAAACACCGACTGCAGCCCTTCCGACCAGGCGGTGCGGATAGTGTTGAAGTAGGGATCGCTTTCGGTGATCCGGTGCTGGCACGCCGCGCTGAGGCTGCCGCTGCGGTAGAGCAGCGTGTCGAGCGGCAGGCCGACGGAGAGGTTGCTGCGCAGGGTGGAGTCGATGGAGATCAGCGCGCAGCACATCGCCTGCTCCAGCGGGGTATCGATGCGCAGTACCCGATCGATAATAGGCTTGCCGTACTTGCTTTCACCTATCTGGAAATACGGCGTGTCGGCGGTGGCCTCGATAAAGTTGCCTTCGGGATAGATATGAAACAGGCGGTGGCCTTCACCGGCAATCTGCCCGCCGAGGAGGATATTGCTGCTGAAGTTGGTGGTGCTCCCGCTCTGCTGGCCGCTGCTGTCGCGCTGGATAACCTCCTGCAGCGTTTGCCCCACCAGCATGGCGGCATCGTACAGCGAGCTGACCTGCATCAGGTTTGGCTCCTGCTCGGTGCGGATGCGCGCGTTCAGCAGGCTTATCACGCTCTGGGTAGTCGCCAGGTTACCGGCCGACTGCATCACCAGCACCCGCTTGCCCGGCTGATGAAAAACGTGCAGCTTGCGGAAGGTCGCAATATGGTCGACCCCGGCGTTGGTGCGGGAGTCGGAGGCGAATACCAGGCCGTCGTTCAGGCACATGGCCACACAATAGGTCATCGTCGGGTTGCTCTTATTGCTGCTGCTGCGCCTGCTGCTCCACCTCGCGCACTTCAGCATGGGTTAACATAATTTCGCCGCCGCCGCCGAGGCGCGTGCCGCGCACCGGACAGGCGTCGAGATAGTCCAGCCCGATAGCCAGCCGCAGGTGCTGGGCGAGGTTGCGGGTGTTGTTAGTAATATCAAACGCCCGCCAGCGTCCGTCAAGCCAGGCTTCGGCCCAGGCGTGCATCGCCACGTGCTGCGTATTGTCGCTGTAGACATAGCCGCTGACGTAGCGCGCCGGAATGGCCAGCGCGCGGCAGCAGGCAAGAAAGACGTGGGTATGATCCTGGCAGACGCCCTTCCCTCTGGCAAAAGCATCGGCCGCCGAGTCCTGTACGGCGGTAGCCCCCGGCGAGTAGGGCATCTTTTCGCGCAGCCCGGCCATCAGCGCGTTGAGGCTCTCTTCCGCCGCGCCGGGCCGGAAGTAGCGCCGGGCAAAGGCCCGGATATCCGCGTCGGCGCGGGTAAGCGGCGTTACGCGCAGAAAGACCAGCGGCGGCAGCGTCTCGTCCTGCTCGCCCGCATCATCGACCGTGCCGTCGGCAATCTCCACTTCACCGGTCGCGCGAATGGCAATCTCCCGGTGCGGATTATCGAGGGTCAGCACGTGCAGCACGTTGCCCCAGGCATCGGTGGTGGCCACCGCCGAGCCGTCGGGCAACGCCAGAGACCAGGTCATGATGCTCTGGCGCGCGGTGCTGCGCGGGGTCAGGCGCAGATACTGGGTTGAAAACTTCACTTCCTCTTCGTAGCCGTAGCGGGTCAGGTGATCGATAACCAGTTTCATAGCGCCTCCAGGTAGGTTCTTCTTATGCAGTCGGACAGGGCGTTGATGCGCTCCAGCAGTTCGCTGAGCCACTGCTGCATATCGGCCTCCGCCAGCTCGTCGCGGGTGCTGAAGCGCAGATCGACATTGATCTGATGCGCGAGGCGCAGCGGCAGATGGGAGCGGGCGCTGGCGATAAGCTCCAGCTGGCCGACAAGATCGGCGACGCAGGCCCGCAGGGAGCGCGGCGCGTCGTTGCGCAGGATCAGAAACTCCATCACCGTTTCGCGGTTCACCGGCTGGCGGTAGATGCTGTTGTACGCCTCCCTGGCGCTGACCGCCTGCAGCAGGGTGTCGAGGCGGTAGTATTCGCGCACCGGGTCCGGATCGCCGCTCAGCTGCTGGTCCTTAATCAGCAGCAGCTGGGTGGTGGCGCAGGCGCGCTCAATCAGAGTGCCGACGTTGATAAAGCTCAGCACGTCGTTGCGCAGCATGGTGCCCAGCACCGCGCCGCGAAACAGATGCACCCTCTCCTTCACCCAGTCAAAAAAGCCGTCGGTGCCCATGTCGCTGATGCCCTCCAGACGCAGGCGCCTGAGCTCAATGCGGGTGGCGTTGATCGACTCCCACACCTCCGCCGACAGGCTGCCGCGCACCGCGTGGGCGTTGTTCCACGCCATCTCCACGCAGCTGTAAATGCTGCTGGGATTATTGCCGTCGAGGGCAAAAAAATTGAGCAGATTGCTGATGGTAAAGCGGGCGTGCCGGTCCTGAAACAGCTCGTGGGTCGCGGAGAGATTGAGCGGCAGGGCCAGGTCCCGCGACTGCTGGCTGTGGCGGGGGATCATCGACAGTTTCCAGGTCACGTCCAGCACCCGGGCATAGCTCTCCGCGCGTTCCAGGTAGCGCGCCATCCAGAACAGCTCACTGGCTGTGCGGCTCAGCATGATTCGCCCTCCTCCATCACCCAGGTATCCTTGGTGCCGCCGCCCTGCGAGGAGTTGACCACCAGCGAGCCGGCGGTCAGCGCCACGCGCGTCAGGCCGCCGGGCACCAGCCGGACCTCCTGACCGGAGAGCACAAACGGCCGCAGATCGATATGCCGCGGCGCCAGGCCGTCGTCGGTAAAGGTCGGACAGGTCGAAAGCGCCAGCGTGTTCTGCGCAATATAGTTGGCGGGATCCGCCAGCAGCCGCGCGCGGAAGTTATCGATTTCCGACTTCGTTGAACGCGGCCCCACCAGCATGCCGTAGCCCCCGGCACCGTGGACCTCTTTGACCACCATCTCGTCGAGGTGGTCGAGCACGTAGCGCAGATCTCCGGGCCGGCGGCACTGCCAGGTCGGAATATTGCTCAGCACCGGCTCCTCGCCGAGATAGAAGCGGATCATCTCCGGCACGTAGGGATAGATAGACTTATCGTCGGCGACCCCGGTGCCGATGGCGTTTGCCAGCACCACGCCGCCGGCGCGGTAGACTGACAGCAGGCCGGGCACCCCGAGCAGCGAATCGGCGCGAAACGCCAGCGGATCGAGGAAGGCGTCGTCGATGCGCCGGTAGATAACGTCTACCCGCCGCGGGCCTTCGGTGGTGCGCATGTAAACCGCCCCGTCCTTGATAAACAGATCGGCGCTCTCCACCAGCTCGACGCCCATCTGCTGGGCGAGAAAGCTGTGCTCAAAATAGGCGCTGTTGAACCGTCCCGGGGTCATTACGACCACGCAGGGATCGTCTGCCGGCGAACTCTCCCGCAGGGTCTGCAGCAGGTAGCCCGGATAGCGCTCCACCGGCGCGATGAGGTGCTGCTCGAACATCTCCGGATAGAGCCGCATCATCATCTTGCGGTTCTCCAGCATATAGGAGACGCCGGAGGGCGTGCGCAGGTTATCCTCCAGCACGTAGTACCTGCCGTCGCTGTTGCGCACCATATCGACGCCGGCAATATGGGCATAGATCTGGTTATGCAGGCTGATGCCCTGCATACACGGCTGGTACTGCTCGTTGGCCAGCACCTGCTCGGCGGGAATAATGCCGGCGCGCAGGATGTCCCTGTCGTGGTAGATATCGTGAAGAAAGGCGTTCAGCGCCTTCACCCGCTGGCGGATGCCGATGTCGATGGTCCGCCACTCGTCGGCGGGAATGATGCGCGGTACGCTGTCAAAGGGGATAAGTCGTTCGGTGCCCTCATCGTCGCCGTAGACGTTAAAGGTGATGCCGATGCGGTGAAAAAGCAGCTCTGCCTGCGCCTTTTTCTGCCGAATGGAGAACTGTTCCGTGCTGTGAAACCATTGCCACCAGGCACTGTAGTGATCGCGCTGCCGGCCGTCGGCGGTCAGCATCTCGTCGTAATAGTGCCCGTCGGGAAGCGTTATTTTTATCATGGCCGTCTCCTCCGGTCGTACGTGCTTATGGGTATTCCCGAACAGAGATAAGCATTAAGTATGCCAGGGCACTATTTTCTTAAAGATAGCAGAAACCCGGGGGGCGCCCCGGGTTTCTGTACAAAAAAACAGCGACATGGCATGAAGCCCCGGCGCGGCGTGCACCAGCGTGGGGCGTCCGCGCTGGCTTAGCGCGGGGCGTGCGGCCAGACCTGCGGAAACAGCGGAGACATCAGCGGTTCGCCGTCCGCCAGGTCCAGCTCCGGAAACGGCGGCGAGGTGACGCCGCCCCGGTCGGCGTACACCGCATCGTCGCCCACCCAGCGGGCGGAAAACACCCGCCTGGCGCGGGCGCTGTCGTTGCCCCTGGCGCCGTGCACGGTGCGAAAGTGAAAGGCAACCGCATCCCCGGGCTCCATTTCAAAACTGACGATATCGTACTCCTCCTCGCGGGCGTCAATATCCGGCAGGGTTTTAAACCGGGAGTGTGAATAGAGCTTCGTGCCGTTGAAGCGCGTCGGGCTGAACTCCTCTTCCCACAGGTGCGAACCGCGAATGCAGCGCAGGGAAATGCTTTGCGCCACCGGGTCGAGGGGGATCCAGAAGCTCACGTTTTGCCTTCCCTCCACGCAGTAGTAGGGCTGATCGTGGTGCCAGGGGGTCACCGTACTGCCGCCGGCCTGCTTCACCAGCACGTGCTCGTGGAAAAAGGCCGCCGTGCGCGAGCCCATCAGCGCCGCCGCAATTTCCGCCGCGCGGGATTCAAACACGAACGCCTTAAATTCCGGGATCCGCTGCCAGTTGCAGTAGTCCTGAAAAAACGGCGCCGAGCCGTCTTTCGGGATCACCGTGCGCGCGTGCCCGTATTCGCTCGGATCGGCCATCAGGGCGGCAACGCCCTCGGCCAGCGAGTCCACCCAGGGCGTAAAGGCCCCCTTGAGCAGCACGACGCCGTCCTGCTGCCAGCGTTCGATAGTCTGCGGGTCGACGGTGGGAAATGATTGATTTTGCATAGCCGGGCATCCTCTGTTGAGTGAATAGTGCCGCTGCGCGGCGGCCGCGAACAGGGATAATGTAGACACTTACCGCAGGCCGACAAAATAGTTTTAAACGACCTTATTAATATATTATTACGAGCCTCAACTTATCCGCTTCATTATTTCAAACACACCCGCGGTACGTTATCCATTAGTAACAAAAAAGTAATCACATAATATCGCACCACGACAGCGCAGACTGCACCATATTGATTATATAAATGCACCATGAGTGATCCCGCGAAAATCCCCAGCATGATACAAAAATAAATTACCAATTAAAATCAATAAGTTAACCAGATTAAACATTGACAACATTTTTATGAAAAATGAGCGCCTGGCCTGTATAGTTTTTTTATGGCAAGAAACCATTTTTTTACTAATTGCCTGATTTAACATTTTCAGAACATAGTAACCCTGCGCTAATCAGCGTCCGGACATTCCGTTTTTTAGCGCGCAACGGCTCTGAGCATTAATTATGATGGTGAGTGATACAGCCTATGACATTTAACTGGAACTACGTGTTAAGTCTGCTCAGCGATGCTGACTTCTGGCAGGCGACCTGGACCGTCATTAAACTGAGCCTGCTGACCTGGGTTATCAGCATTGTGCTGGGGTTTATCCTGGCGCTGGCAAAGCAGTCCGGACGCCCGCTGCTTAACCTCCCTGCCCGCCTCTATATCTGGCTGTTTCGCAGCATGCCGCTGCTGGTGCTGCTGATTTTTGTCTACAACCTGCCCCAGGCCGTGCCGTCAACGGCGCCGCTGCTCAACGATCCCTTCTGGGCCGGGCTGCTGGCGATGGTGCTGAGCGAAGCCGCCTATATTGCCGAAATACACCGCGGCGGCCTGCTGTCGATTCCAAAAGGCCAGAGCGAAGCCGCCCGGGCGCTGGGCTTACGCTATGCGGGCATTCAGTGGCGGGTGGTGATCCCGCAGGCGCTGCGCGTCGCGCTGCCGTCGCTGGCTAACGAGTATATCGCCATCGTCAAGCTCAGCTCGCTGGTGTCGGTTATCTCCCTGACTGAGATCCTGATGGTCGGCCAGCGCCTCTATTCGCAAAACTTTCTCGTCATGGAGACGATGCTGGCGGTCTCCTTCTACTACATCCTGATCGTCACGGTGTTCGATTTTCTGCTCAAGCGGCTGGAAAACTATCTCGACGTCACCCGGCGCAAAAGCGTGCGGCCGGTCGATGACGAGATGCGCCGGCTGGCCGCCGCCCGGCGCCCGGCAATGGCTAACGGCGCCAGTGCGTCCGGCCACCCGGCGCTGCAGGCCACAAAGCTGCATAAGGCCTATAACAACGTCGAGGTGCTGGGAGCGGTCAGCCTGCAGATCCAGCCGGGAGAAGTGGTCTCCGTGATTGGACCGTCGGGATCGGGCAAAACGACGCTGATTCGCCTGCTCAACGGGCTTGAGCAGATAGACAGCGGCGAAATCAACGTCAACGGCCAGCCGTTTATTCATATGGTCCACAAAGGGCAGCAGGCGCCGCGCTTCGTGGAAGAGTCGCGCCACCGCCTGACCATCGGCATGGTGTTTCAGAGCTTCAACCTGTTCCCGCACCTGACGGTGCTGGGCAACCTGCTGCTGGCCCCGCGCTATCACCGCCTGGCCGCGGAGGCCGAGCTGAAGCAGCACGCCTGCGAGCTGCTGCAGAAAGTGGGCATGCTCGACCACGCGTGGAAGTATCCGCACCAGCTTTCCGGCGGCCAGCAGCAGCGCGTCGCCATCGCCCGCGCCCTGATGATGCGCCCGCAAATCATGCTGTTTGACGAGCCGACCTCGGCCCTCGATCCGGAGAAGGTCAACGAGGTGCTGCAGGTGATTGCCGACCTCGCCGACGACGGCATCACCATGATTATCGTCACCCATGAGATGAATTTCGCCTTTAAGGTTTCTGACCGCATCGTCTTTATGGAGAAAGGCCGCGTGGTCTGCGACGACACGCCGGGCGCGATGCGCGGCGGACAGCATCCCCGGGTGGAGGCGTTTCTCAAAGACGTCTCCCTTGCCTGAACCCTGTATTTACTGGAGAAGACTATGATTGAGCAGTGGCAAATCGCGCAGTTTCAGCGCGACGGTTATCTGGTGGTTGAAGGGGTGTTCTCCCCCGCGGAGCTGGCCGATCTGCAGGCCGACTTTACCGGCTGGGTCGAGGAGAGCCGCCGTTACCAGGCGGCATACGGCGAGACCGCCGACGGACGGCCGCGCTTCGATCTGGAGCGCGATCATAGTCCGACGCATCCCTCCCTGCGCCGGATCAGTTCGCCGACGGAGATCTCCGCGGCCTATCGCCGTGCGGCGCTGGGGTCGAATATGGCGGAGATTGCCGCCGCGCTTATCGGCGGCAGCGGCCTGCGCTTCCACCACAGCAAAATCAACTCCAAGCTGCCGCACACCGCCACCGAGGTGAAGTGGCACCAGGATTTTCCCTTTACGCCGCACAGCAACGACGACATCGTCACCGCGCTGCTGATGGTCAGCGACGTCACCGCGGAAAACGGTCCCCTGAACGTGATCCCCGGTAGCCATAAAGGCCCCCTGTGGCCGCACTGGCAGCAGGAGCGCTTCACCGGCGCGGTGGCGGATGAGGTTGTTGCGGCGCACTGCCGCGAACCGCACGCCTGCTTCGGCCCGGCGGGATCGGTCTGCTTTATGCACACCCGGCTGCTGCACGCCTCCAGCGCCAACCATACCGAACGGCCGCGCACGTTGTTTATCAGCGTCTACGCCGCGGAAGATGCGCTGCCCTACGGTGAAAACCCGCTGCCGAGCGTCCACGCCGGGCTGCTGGTCGCAGGGAAGGAGAGCGGCATGGTGCGCAGTACGGCGAACGCTCTGCGCCTGCCGCAGAAGCCGCGCGGCGCCTCCTTTTTTGTTCAACAGGCCGGCGCCGACGGCGCCGCCGATATTCCAGCCCAGACCCCGGAGATGCTATGAAACGTTCAATGATGCTGCGCCCGACCGCCCTGCTCCTCTGCGCCGCCGGCGCGCTCTCCTCCTTCAGCGCGCTGGCATTCCAGCAGGAGGGCAAGATAATCGCCGGGTCCGACATGACCTTTTTTCCCTATGAGTATATGGAAAACAACAAGGCCGCCGGCTTTGATATTGAGTTTCTGGCCGGTCTGGCGAAGGTGATGGGCCGGGAAGCGGTCAATATTGATACCCGCTTTCCCAACCTGATCCCCGGCCTGCAGGGGGGCCGCTTCGATATCACCAACTCGTCGATGTACATCACCGCCGAGCGGCTGAAGGTTATCGACATGGTGCCCTATCTCAAGAGCGGCGAGGCCATTCTGAGCCTCAAGAGCAGCGACTATCAGCCGAAAACGCCGGAGGAATTCTGCGGGCATAAAATCGGCTCAATGGGCGCCACCTCGTGGCTGGCGCAGCTGCACAAGCTCTCCGCCGATTACTGCGTGAAGAAGGGGCTGAAGCCGATTGCCATCAGCGAGTACGCCACTGACCCGCAGACGACCCAGGCGCTGCTGTCGCGCGCCGTAGAGGCGCAGATAACCGACGCGGCGGTTGCCCGCGGCGCGGTGGATAAGCTCGGGGGCCGCATCGTTATCTCCTCTGAAACGCTGATCTACCCGGTGCTTAACGGCTTTGGGGTGAAGAAAGGCAATGATGAGGTGAAGGCAGCGCTAGAGGCGGGTCTGAAAAAATTCAGCGCCACCCCGGAATACGCGGCCCTGCTGAAAAAGTACAACTTCCAGGCGCCGACGCAGCAGGACCTGGACGCCCTGATGCCAAAAGCGGAGTAAAGCAGATGATCCCGACACATGAACGGCAGCTGCGCATCGATCTGGCCGCCACCTTCCGCATTATTGCCAGGCTCGGGATGCACGAGGCGGTGGCGAATCACTTCAGCGCCGCCGTCTCGCCGGACGGCAAAACCTTTCTGCTCAACCCGAAGTGGAAGCACTTTTCACGCATTCGCGCCAGCGACCTGCTGCTGCTGAATGCCGACGATGAGGCCTGCGCCCGGCGTCCGGACGTGGACGCCACCGCCTGGGCCATTCACGGGCAGATCCACCAGCGGCTGCCGGCGGCCCGGGTGGTGCTGCATCTGCACCCGGTCTTTACGACGGCAGTCGCCTGCCTCGCCTCGCCCCACGTACCGCCCATCGACCAGAATACGGCGCGCTACTTTAACCGCATCGCGGTGGATACGCTGTACGGCGGCATGGCCGACACCGCTGAAGAGGGCGCCCGCCTGGGCGCCCTGCTGGCGGATAAGCAACGGCTGCTGATGGGTAATCACGGGGTGCTGGTGACGGCGCAGGCCATCGGCGAGGCGTTCGACGATATCTGGACCCTGGAGCGGGCCTGTCAGATCCTGGTCACCGCCTGGTCCACCGGCCAGCCGCTGAAGGTCCTGTCCGATGAGGTGGCGGAGAAGACCGCCCGCGCCTGGGAGGGCATCCGCGACTTTTCGCAGCAGCATTTTGAGGAGATGAAGCAGCTCGAAATCGAGGCCGATCCCTCGCTGCTGGATTAAGGTTTCACTTTCCGGCAAGGGCGCCAATCAGCGCGGCGTTAAACCGCGCCGGATCCTCCATCTGCGGCGCGTGCCCCATGCCGGCAAATTCGATAAGCCGGGCATGGGGAATGCGCGCCGCCGCCTGTTTGCCGAGCACATTGTAGTGGCCGAGGGTGGCCTTCACGGCCGGAGAAGCGATATCGCTGCCGATGGCCGTGGTATCGGCGGTGCCGATCATCAGCACGGTTGACGGCCTGAGGTCCGGAAACTCGTACCACACCGGCTGGGTAAAGATCATGTCGTAGATCAGCGCCGAGTTCCACGCCACCCGCCGATGGCCGGGCCCGCGGTTAAGGCCCGCCAGCATATCGACCCAGCGATCGTATTCCGGCTTCCACTGGCCGACGTAGTAGGTTTTCTTTTCGTAATTGCGAATCGAGTCGGCGGAGACCTTCAGCTCTCGCTGATACCAGCTGTCGACGCTGCGGTAAGGGACACCTTTTGCCTTCCAGTCCTCAAGGCCGATAGGATTGACCAGTACAAGTTTTTCAACGCTGTCCGGATACATCAGCGCATAGCGGGTCGCCAGCATCCCGCCGGTGGAGTGCCCGATGACAATCGCCTTATCAATCCCGCGTTCGGCCAGCAGATTATGGGTGTTCTGCGCCAGCTGCTGGAAGCTGTACTGGTAGTAGTCCGGCTTGCTGGCGGTGCAGAAGCCAATCTGGTCCGGGGCTATTACCCGATATCCCTGACGGCTGAGCGCGCGAATAGTGCTCTCCCAGGTGGCGGCGCAGAAATTCTTACCGTGCAGCAGAACTACCGTCTGACCGTTGGCATTTTTCTGCGGCGCCACGTCCATATAGCCCATTTCCAGCGGCTGGCCCTGGGAACGGAAGGCGTAGTGCCTTAGTGTCCAGGGATAGGTGAAGCCTTCGAGTCGTTCGCCGTAAGAAGGCGCCGGCTCGGCGGCGTGGGCGGTCAGGGCGGATACCGCCAGCAGCGCGGCGGCGAGAGGTTTTAACATCACTTATCCTCCGGTCAGGATGGCTAACAGCGTTGCCCAGCATGAGTAATAACATTCGCCGAGATAAGCGCAGATTTTTTTTATCCGCGCGATAAGGCGTTCTGCAAAGAGAGCATAGCGTGGCCTGGTGAGCGGTTTTTTCAGGGCGATACCCTGCTGTACGGCGGCGGACCAGGCAGCGAGGCGGACTTCATAAACAAAATCATGGCAGGCGAGATAGCGCAGCGCTTCTGCGCTGCCGGGTCGCGGACTGACGCGCAGCGACTCGATAAGCGCGAGCCGCTTGCGAAAATCGGTTTTATCCTTAACCAGAGCCATCAGCTCGCGGTCTGTCGCCTGCGTCATCTGCTGCAGCCCCGCCGTTGCGTATAAGATTGTCTCTACACCCTACAGGATGCGTCAGCGCGAAGGCCAGTTTTGCTGAATGTCAGGAGGGATTGAGGGACAAGATAATATCTGTCAGCGCCAGCGATCCCTGCCGGCGGCAGGTTATTGTTTAAACCTGCTGTTGAGTGCAATAATTGCCGGGAGAGACTCTCCTCAGCGGGTTACCTTGCGTAAAATCTGGCTATACAGATCGGCGACAATACTGTTTTGCTCACGCGCCTGAAAATTTATTATTGTAGAGGCAAGCGTTTCGCTGCTGATAAAACCGAAGGTCTGATAAGCCTTAATTTCGATATTTTTATACAGTGCCGAATGTAAAATAAACTCTTCGGGAATGGTGTGAATCATACATGCTCCGGAATAAAATATACCCTCTGCTACAGGTCGTCGTGGGTGTACTGAACCACGATTTCCAGAGTATGGCGAATGATATCAGCGCTGACGACATCGTCACTGCTACACTCCAGCATGGTCAACAGGCTAACAATCAGGTTTTTATTGGTTACCGAGCGGCCGAGCGCCAGGATATTGCGTACAGCTGCACCGAGAATAAGTTTTTCATCTTCAAAGCGGCTGCCGGAATTAAAAAAATAACTTACCAGGTTTTTATCAGCGATAGAGGAATAAAAACCGCTGTTATTAAGTTGCTCACTCATTTTTACGGCGTTGTTCAGCGATAACATCATAATATTTTTCCTTCCAGAATAGAGTTATTGGCGTAGTAAATACACAGACTGAAACTGCCGCGCATCCATTCTGTTCCGATCAATGAACATTGTGTAATCCCTTTATCTCCCTTTGGCCTGCACACCGTTGCTTAGCCAGCTATGAATAATGTAGACCAAACGGTTAAAGTTGTACAACCCATTTGTACATTTATTTTTTAATTTTTGTATAATTATTGTTAATTAATTGAATTTAATAAACAAAAATCAACATTGCGCTGTATACATACCCCCAAAGTGGTGTTGTACAATCTGGCATGATGAGCAGGCAACGCCAGGCTGAGCCTGGCGAGAAAACCTGTACACGTTGTGGCATTAGCGCTGAGACGCCGACGCCCCTGCCCTGATCCAGCCCAGCAGCGCCTGCATTTCCGGCGCCAGCGCCGCCCACTCCCGGTAGCAGAGGCAGATGCTGCGGCGCGCCCAACCGTCGCTAAGAGCCATGCTGCGCAGGGCAAACCGCCGCGCGTACAGTCTGGCCTGGATCTCCGGCACAATGGCAATGCCGATACCGCGCCCCACCATCTCACACACGCCTTCGAAGTGCCCGGCCCGGATGCGGTAAATAAGCGCGTGGCCCGCTGCGGCGGCGCGGGCGCTGATATACTGCTGCAGCGCGCTGCCGCTCTCCAGCCCGACAAAAGGCATATTGACCACCTCCCGCAGCGCCAGGGGCGACCGGCCGGCAAGCGGATGAGCGTCGGCAGTGATAACCACCAGGTTATCCGCCGCCACCGGCTCCACAATAAGGTCGCCTGCGTCAACGGCGTCGGAAATCAGGCCCGCCTCGCCGAGGCCTGCCGCGATGCAGCTCACCGCCTCGGCGCTGGGCTTCTCCTCCACCTCAATAAGGCGCGGCTGGTACAGGCCCTGGGGCTTTCGTTTACGGTGTCGACGCTGGCGCTGTGGGCGGGGCTCTGGCTGCACAACGGCTGGCAGATGGGGTTACTGGCTCCGTCCGTCTGGGCGACGGTGCCGGCGATAGCGGGAATGTGGGCAGGTCAGAAGATAAGCCGCAGATTAAGTGCCGCCGCGTTCAGGCGCTGCTTTCTCGGCGTGCTGCTGCTATTGGGCGCGGAGCTGATTCTGCGCCCGCTGGTAGGGTAGCTTTCCCCCGCAGGGGAAAGCCGGATGTCGCTACTTAAAGCTATCGCTGGCCGCTTTAGCGATGGCGATTTCGTTAGGGTTGGCCGAGCCGCTGACGCCGACGGCGCCCAGGGTATCGCCCTGCTGTACCACCGGCGAACCGCCGCCCAGCGGGATAATGCCGGGCAGGGTGGCGATAGCCGGCTCTTTACCGTTCGCCCGGTCCATGTATTTATCCGTCGGAGTACGGTACAGCGCCGCGGCGCGCCCCTTGAGGATCGACGAGTCAATACACCCGGTCGGCGCACCGTCCATCCGCTGGAAGGCCAGCAGCTGGCCCGCGCGGTCAAGCACGGCCACGCAGACGTTGGCCTTCAGCGCTTTCGCCTTTTCCTGGGCGGCGGCAATCAGCTTCTGAGCATCGCTTTGCGTCAGGATGGTCTGGGTCGTAGTAGCCTGCGCGCCCGCGGCGGAAAACAGCGCGGCGGTCAGCAGCGTCAGGGACAGCAATTTTTTCACAAGTCACACTCCATGCAGTGGGAGCCGCGCGGCGGCTCCCGGGGGGTTAACCGCGCCGACGGCGCAGAGAGAAGATCAGCAGCCCAATCGCAATCAGGACGATCGCCGCGCCCGCCACGGTCAGCGGCATGGCATAGCGCACCAGCCAGCTGCCGCTTTCGCCCTGCAGCGTGCGGTGGACGTCTTCCACGGCGATCGGGTGCTGCGGATCGCCAAAGCGGGTGGAAACATAGTTGGCCACCTCCGCCAGTTCATCTTCGCTAAACTGCGAGCGGAAGGCCGGCATAAACGCATGTCCGGCTGGGGTATCGCGGTTGACGCCTTCGGCTATCGTCATGATCAGGTTGGCCGGATCGTCAGATTTCACCGCCGAGGAGCCCACCAGCGACGGGAAGAAGCGCTGCGGATCGTGCGTGCCCTTCCCATCGCTGCCGTGACAGGTCGCGCAGGCGCCGTTGTACAGCTGCGCGCCGCTCATCCCTTTGCCGGAGATGTAGTCGTTAATATCCGCCTTCATGCCGGTTTCCACCGCCGTTAGCGGCTGCGCCTCTTTTGCCGGCGTGCCGCTCTGGCGATCGCCGCCGCCGATAGCGGGGACCTGGCGGATATAGCGGGCGATGGCGAGCAGGTCGTCATCGCTCAGTTTTGAGAAGGAGTTTTGCACCGCAAGCCCCATCTCGCCGGCGGCAACGGCTTTACCGTGCAGCGCCCCGGTTTTGAGATAGGTGACAAGGTCACTTTCACTCCAGTTGCCAATCCCGGCCTGCGGATCGGAGGTGATATTCGGCGCCGTCCAGCTGCCGACTTTGCCTCCCGCGAGGAAGCGGTCGTTCTGCTCCGCCATCATCGCGTTGCGCGGCGTGTGGCAGGTTGAACAGTGGGCCAGCGTCCGCGCCAGATATTCACCGCGCTCCGCGCTGCCCGGCGCAGCGTCGCTGCCCTTCACTTCGCCCGACTGCAGGAACATCAGATTCCACATCGCCATGACCGGCCGGAAAGAGAACGGAAACGGCAGGTGGGTTTCAGGCGCCGGATGGTCGTCTGCGGGCACGCCGAGCATCAGATAGGAGTACAGCGCGCGCAGATCCTCATCAGACATGCCGGCAAAGGAGGTATAGGGCATGGCCGGATAGAGATAGTGGTTGCCCGGCGCCTTGCCTTCGCGCATCACTTTTTTAAAATCATCCAGCGAGTAGCCGCCAATCCCCGCCGTTTTCGACGGCGTGATGTTAGATCCGTAGATCATCCCCATCGGCGACTGGATCCCGTAGCCGCCGGAAAAGGGCTTGCCGCTCTCCGGGCTGCGGTGGCAGGCGGTGCAGTCTCCGGCGACCGCCAGATACTCGCCGCGTTTAACCAGATCGGGAGAGGCATCCTGAGCCAGCGCCGCAGCGCTCGCCAGCAGCAGGCTGAAGCCGGTCAGGCGGAATAGCTGTTTTACGCGCATGGCTCAGACCTCCCTTGCAACGGTGTCGGCCAGGCGGATCGCCAGGGCGATGCCGGTCAGCGTCGGGTTAACGGTGGCCGAGGTCGGCATCACGCCGGTGGTGGCCAGAAAAAGGTTCGGGTGGTCCCAGCTGCGGCAGTGGGCATCCACCACCGAGTCCTTCGGACTGTCCCCCATGATCACCGTGCCCATAATGTGGTACTGGTTACGCCACCCGGTCGGCGCCTCGATCACTTCCCCGTTAAAAGCCTGCAGGAAGTTAGCGAAATCTTTGTACGCCTGGGGCCGCATGCCGCGCACGTAGCTGTCGAGGTGGTAATCGACTTTCATCATCGGCAGGCCAATGCTGTCCTTGCGGTCGTAGTTGGGCACAATGCGGTTGGTCGGGCTGGGCAGCGTTTCGCTCATGGTGCTGATGTTCATAATGCGCGACGCGCGGTCGCGGATAGCATCGTCCAGCGCCTGGCCCATCACGCCCTGCCTGAGCAGAGGGACGGTAACATCGACGTTTGGCACCAGGTTGCGCAGGGAGTAGCGGATCGCGGAGTGCTGCGCCCGGCTCGGCTCATCGCGGCGGTTGGCGATAGTGCCGTGCTGCACCGAACCGCGCCCGGTCCACAGCGGTTCATCCGCAAGGAAGGTCAGGCTCAGACCGGTATGATCCATCAGATTGCGGCCCACCTGATCGGAGCTGTTGGCGATATCGTTCATCAGCAGCAGCTTCGGTGTCTCCAGACCGTGGGCGGCGATAATAAAGACTTTCGCCGTCAGCCGGGTGTCTTTGCCGTCGGGCTTGCGGTAGGTCAGCGCGACGATCTTATTGCCCGCGCCCTTCTCCAGTTTCCAGGCCACGCACTCGGTGCGCAGCTCTGCGCCCAGCGCCACCGCCTTGTCCACGTGCATATCGCCGGAGTACATGGCGCCGATGGGGCAGATGGGCTCGCAGTTATTGTTTCCCGCGCAGGCCGGCCGACCGTCATAGGGGCGCGAAACCCGGGCGTGCGGCTCGTGAATCACCTGATATCCCATCGGGCCAAGCTTCGACTGCATACGCTGCACCATGTACGGCTTGGCTTCCGGCGGCAGCGGATAATCCGCCGAGCGCGGCGGATAGTGGCCGCGCCCCTGCCCGCTCTGGTCTTCGTCACCGGTGCCTACTACGCCGATTTCGCGCTCGGCCTTCACGTACCACGGCTCCAGTTCGCTGTACTCAAACGGCCAGTCGCGGCCAACGCCGTAGACGCTTTTCAGTTTGAAGTCGTTCGGTAACAGGCGCCAGCACGCCGAGGCCCAGTGCCGGGTACTGCCGCCCGCGACCCGCAGAAAGCTGGTGACATATTCAAAGTCGTCGTCGCCCTTCGCGTCGATATAGCCTTCGGTATAGGAGTTAGGCGCCCACGGGAGATTGGGATAAGGGGCGCACCAGTTGCGTTTACTGGCGCTGTTGCGGTAATTTTCGACCACTTTCCAGCGGGGAATATAGGGGCCCGCTTCCAGCATAATCACCGACTTTCCCGCTTTAGCGAGCTGATACGCCGCATTGGCTCCCAGTGCGCCCGAGCCGACGATAACAACATCAGCATCAAATTCGCTCATTTTTTCTTCCTGCTCACATGTTCTTATTTATTGTTATGACGCCGCCAGCATCGCCTGCGCTTCGGCAAGGGTTTTGGCTTTTCCCTGAACCATCAGCAGCCACGGGGCTTCAGGTTCTTTAATCCTGCCCGCGGCCGCCGGCGACTGTTCGCCCCAGGCGCGGATGTTGTCCGGCATTGCCGGAGCGGTAACGCCCGCAGGCACCTCCGCCCAGTAATCGCCCCCGGCGCGGGCGTAGGTTGGACGAATGGTCTGCTCCCGGGTCGGCTCATACATCAGCGCCGACAGGAAGGTGACAAACTGCGCATCGTCCACCGCTTTGGTGGTTGACGGCGTGCCGGTATAGCCGAGATACCACGGGGAGATGATAGCGAGCGCGGTTTTCACCTCGTCATCGTCAAGCTGGCTGACGATCTGCTCCCGATCTTCGCTGTGCAGCGCCTGCAGGCGGGTCATCAGCTGTGCGAGCCTGGCCGGAAACTGCGCGTCCTGCTCGCACAGTAGGGTCCACAGGCGGGCGGCGATGCCGCTATCCAGCCCGCGACGTCCGGTCAGCAGTTCGCTGGCGCGCAGCAGCTGGGCGGTTTCGCCGTCTGCGGGCGCGGCCAGCAGCGTATGCACCGGCATCGAGAGGATCACCGGGGTCGCCAGCATCATCTGTAAAAAACGTCTTCTTTCCATGTCTGGCCTCTTGTCTTAGCCGGCGTTAAGAGCCGCGAGCGCGCCGGTGGCGGCTTCTTCATCGACATTGCCATCGGGCGTACTGACGCCAATCGCGCCAATAACCACGCCGTTGACTTTCACCGGCTGGCCGCCCGGGAGCGGTACGACGACAGGGTTACCCAATACGCCGACGTTACCCTCGGCAATTTTTTTCTGAAAACTGGCGGTCGGCGCGCCAAATGCGGCGGCAGCGTGGGCTTTCTTCGGCGCCAGCTCGCTGTTGGCGAGCGTGGCGCCATCAAGCCGGTCAAAGGCGATCGTCTGACCAAAAGCATCCACTACCACCACCACGCCGCCGATCTTGTGGCCGGTGATGATCTGCTCTGCTTTGTCGAGCAGCAGATGGGCCTGTTGATGGCTCAGCACGGAGACCTGTCGGGCGGGCTCTGCCGCATGGGCAGCCGTGCCAATCAGCGCGGCGCCGGCAATAAGTGCAGGAATGAGCTTCATGTTTTTTCCTTTGATAAGTTGTGATCAATTAGTGAGAAGCAGGACGCTTTAATTGGCGCTGGATCCAGTAGTCAATGCTCCATTTCCCGCCACCGTGCACGCACAGAAGGACAAAGCCGGCGGCACAC